>ERZ827088.1488-NODE-1488-length-28650-cov-49.306102_pt1 | contig 28650 bp, 19 predicted proteins | sample MGYA00519922_ERZ827088 | MGnify/ENA primary metagenome ERZ827088 (study PRJEB31778, sample SAMEA3449254) | human gut metagenome | biome: human gut; feature: human-associated habitat; material: faeces | place: United Kingdom | collected 2010/2012 ...
CTGGCCGAGGAGCAGAACGGCGGCGTGCTCGTGATCACCGAGGGCGTCTTCGGCATGAAGGGCGACCTGGGCAAGCTCGACGAGATCGTGGCCCTGAAGAAGGATTTCAAGTTCCGCCTCTTGGTGGACGACGCCCACGGCTTTGGCACGATGGGTGAGGGCGGCCGCGGTACGGCTTCGCATTTCGGTGTCGTGGACGGCGTAGACGTGCTCTTCAACACCTTCGCCAAGTCGATGGCCGGCATCGGTGCCTTTGTCAGTGGTCCCCGCTGGCTGATCAACCTGCTGCGCTACAACATGCGTTCGCAGCTCTACGCCAAGTCGCTGCCCATGCCGATGGTCATCGGCGCACTGAAGCGTCTGGAGCTGATCCGCAACCACCCCGAATACCAGCAGAAACTCTGGACGATCGTCCGTGCGCTGCAGAGCGGCCTGAAGGAGAACGGGTTCAACATCGGCGTGACCAACTCGCCCGTGACCCCCGTCTTCATGAAGGGCGGTATTCCGGAGGCCACGAACCTGATCGTGGACCTGCGCGAGAACCACGGAGTCTTCTGCTCGATCGTGGTTTACCCCGTGATTCCGAAGGGCGAGATCATCCTGCGCGTCATCCCGACGGCCGCCCACACGCTCGAGGATGTGAACTACACGCTCGAGGCCTTCAAGTCGGTGCGCGACAAGCTCGAAAGCGGCTACTATGCATCGCTGCCGATCCCGGTTCGCGCCGACGAAGGATTCAAGGTTCGCTAATAAGCAGATTGCCCGCGTCGGGGCAACCGACCGATAATCAGGAACTCCCGGACATGTGTCCGGGAGTTTTCGTTTTTCATATTGCGGTTTTTGTGAGGAAATGGCGGCAAAAATTTGGAGATTCGGATTTTTTGCCTACCTTTGCACTCGCAATCGAGCAATGCGGAAATAGCTCAGTTGGTAGAGCGCAACCTTGCCAAGGTTGAGGTCGCGGGTCCGAGTCCCGTTTTCCGCTCCAGAGAAGAATCAAAGAAGAGGAGAACTTTTAGGTTCTCCTCTTCTTTTTTCTTCTCCAATCGGCCGGGATGAGGGCGTTTCTTTTTTCGGGTCTCCGCGTTCGAGGTCCCTGCCCGATCCTGAACCCGTATGAGGCGGATGTTTGTTTTCCGTGTGCTATTCGGCGTTGTTGCGCAGCCATTCCAGCCGCCGCAGGTCCGGCAGGTGCTTCACCTGGAAATGATCGAAGGTTGCCCGGAACCCTTTCCCGTCCGGGCAGGCAGCCATCGGGCCCACCATGACCGGCGTGTTGTCCTGCAGCCAGGCGTTGCGCATCAGCGTGTACTCCTTGTCGTCGAACGAATAGAAGATCTCGACGGCGTCGAGCCGCCGCACGGCCTTGATCCAGATGCAGGGTACGGCCTTCTCCAACGTGATGACGCTCCAGTCGGAGGTGTGGTGGGTCACCACGGTGCTGAGGTTGTATTTCCCGTCCACGAATTCGATGCCTGCCTTGATGTAGTTTTCGTGGTCGATGCGCAGCATCAGGCCGGCCTGGTCGAACCGTTCGCGGTACTCTCCCGAGATCCTGATCTTGGCCTCGAACTCTCCGCCGTAGGTGGCATAATAGAAGGGAGCGTCGTCCACAGTGAATCCATAGTGCGAGATTCTCCAATAGTCGCTCTGCGGGGTGACGAAGAGTGAGAGGGTGTTTCCGCTGATCTCCCACTGTTCCGGTTCGTTGAACCAGGTCATCTTTTCCAGAGTCTGTGCTGCGGCCATGTGCAGCGAGGCGAAGAGCGCCAGGCTCAGAAGCGTTGTCTTTTTCATCTGCTTGGTTTTGTTCTGTGAAAATTTACGATTGTCTTGTGTGGATAACTGTCCGTTCTGAATTACCTTTGCAAAGGTAGGTCGCGGCGAGCGAACCGGCAATAATCATAAATAACCATTCCGCCATATGGAGATCGTGGACGAGTTGAACCGGGAGTTTTTCGGTCAGGAGTTTGCCTGTTCCGACCAGACATCCCGTTCCGAGGTGCTGGAGCATTACAAGAGGTTGGCCGGTGTCTATGCCCGCATGGAGAACGCCATCTCCGTGCTGAGCGACATGCATGCCGACCGCAGCTATATCTGTTACGGAGGCTTTTCGGCGCTGTTGGGTCTCGATGCGCACGCCGGGTTGAGGGAGGAGATCGGTTCGGTCTGGGAGACCGCGATCCTGAAGCTGATCCATCCCGAGGACCTGACGGACAAATACCTTCAGGAACTCCATTTCTTCCATTTCGTGAAACACCTTTCCGCAAGCCGGCGGTCCGACTATTGCCTCGTGCAAAGATTGCGCATGAAGGACCGTTTCGGAAATTACCAGCAGGCGTTGCACCGTCTGTTCTACATACCTTCGCCTTTCGACGACAGCCTCTGGCTGACCCTCTGCCTCTACAATCCGCTCTTTGTTTCTCTTCCTTATTCGGGAGCCGTCGTCCATACGGCGACCGGACGTGTGCGGAAACTGGAGAAGCGCGAAGACCTGCATCTCCTGTCGGAACGCGAACGCGAGGTGCTCCGGCTGATCGACAGCGGCCTGACGAGCAAGGGGATCGCCGAACGGCTGTCGATCAGCGTGCATACCGTCAGCCGCCATCGGCAGGAGATTCTGAGCAAGCTGCAGGTGCACAACTCGATCGAGGCCTGCCGGATTGCCCGGGATCTGAACCTTCTCTGATCCGCTTCTGCCGTTCGGCGGCGAAGCCTGCGGCCCGATCCGGACAAACCGCATGGGAAACTTCGGTTTTCGTCTGTCCGGTTTCGGCTTCTCAATTCCGGCGTTGGGCAAATCATTCCACAAGGGAGTTCCGCCGGGGGCTATTTTTGCTCTCCGGAAACAAAACTTCCTCCGATGAATGCCAGATTCTTTCTTTTGCTGCTCCTGCTGCTGACGGCCTCGTGCACCGACCGGCAACAGCAGTCCGATGCTCCGATGTGTGTCGAGACGGCCCGTGCCGCAACCGTTGAGGCAGCCTCCTTGCGTGAATATCCCTTTATTGCCAAGCCGCTGCGCACGTCGGTCCTTTCGTTCCGCGTTTCGGGTCCCGTCGATCGGTTCGAGGTCTATGCCGGGAGCCGCTATCGCAGCGGCGAACTCATTGCCGGAATCGACCCGCGCGACTTCCGGCTCCGCTACGAGCAGGCCGATGCCGCCTGCAGGCAGGCCCGCGCCGATTACGAGCGTGTTGCGGCCCTCTATGAGAAGGACAACCTGCCGGCCAGCAGCTATGAGGCGTCGCGGGCTGCCTGGGTTGCGGCCGAAACCACCCGCGATGCGGCGCTGAATGCGCTGAACGATACGCAACTGCTTGCGCCGTTCGACGGCTGTGTCGGCGAGGTCTTCATCGAACGTTACCAGGATGTCAGGGCTTCGCAGCCGGTAGTGACCCTTACGGACATCTCTTCGCTGCGTATCGAGATCTTCGTGACGCAGGAGATTGCCATGCAGGCCCGGGAGCTCGATGAGGTGGCCGTTGAATTCGACCACATCCCGGGCCGGACGTTCCGGGCCGGGGTGGTCGAGTGCGCGCGGAGTACCACACCGAACAATCTCTCCTACCTGCTCACGGCCCTGTTGCCGAATCCCGGCGGGGAGCTTCCTGCAGGTCTCTCGGGTCGGGTCTGCCTCGACCTTCGGGACCAGCCGCAGCCGGTGGTGGCCATTCCCCGGAAGGCGCTCAGCCATACTTCCGGTGGGGGAGATCATGTCTGGGTTGTGGACCCGGCTTCGGGCCGTGTTGCACGGCGGCAGATTACCGCCGGAGAACTGCTCCCCGACGACCGGATTACGGTAAGGGCCGGACTGGCCGCCGGCGAGACGGTCGCCGTGAGCGGGCTCCGCTTCCTCAATGAAGACCAGATTGTCGCCGCCGTCGGGCCGTCGGACGGGGCGCTGACCGCCGAATCTCCAAGGCCATGAAGGAGCGCATCATCGGCTGTACGCTGGAGCTGCTCGGGCAGATCGGATTCCGGCGCTTCACCATGGACATGGTGGCATCCGAGCTGCGGATCTCCAAACGCACGCTTTATCTCTATTTCACCAGCAAGGAACAGCTGCTCGATACCTGTCTGGAGCGGTGGCTGCTCCGCAAGCGGCTCCTTGTCCCGACGGGCGGTATCCTGATCGACGACCTTTGTACGCTCTATGCCGGTATCCGCAAGGTCGATCTGCGGCGGGTCATGCACTGCAGCCGCGAGCTCCGCCAATGCTGCCTGCCGGTTTACCGGCTCTTTCAGGAGCGCCTCTTCAACTATGCCGACGCCTGCGGCATGCGTGCCGAGCAGGATGCCGGGACGGGCTATCTCTGCCGCGACGTTACGCGGGATACGGTCAGCTCCGTCGTGTCGGATTTCCTGATCCGGTTTTTCGGCAGCGTGGAGGAGCATCCGCTGCGGCGGGGCAGCCTTTCCTCGCCCGAGATCCTTATTGTCTACATGCGCGGTCTCTGCACGATCAAGGGGCGTGCTTACCTTGACCGACACCTCAAAACCCTGTCCCGGACATGAATACACTGGTAAAATACTTTCTGAAGAACAAGGCGGTGACCTGGCTGCTGCTCGTGCTGGTGCTCTTCGGCGGCCTCTTCTCCTATACGCACATGGGCAAACTCGAGGATGCCCCCTTCACCATCAAGCAGGCGCTGGTCATGACGCCCTATCCCGGCGCATCGCCCGAAGAGGTGCGCAACGAGGTCACGGACCTGCTGGAGGAGTCGATCCAGTCGCTCGACGAACTCTATTACCTGAAGAGCGAGAACCGCGTCGGCATGTCGAAGATCACGGTCTACGTCAAGAAGGAGGTGCGTGCCGACGAGATGCAGCAGCTGTGGGACAAGCTGCGGCGGAAGGTCGCCGATGTCCAGGGCCGTCTGCCCGACGGGGCGGGCCCGTCGGTGGTGAACGACGACTTCGGTGACGTGCTCGGGGTCTTCTACGGACTGACGGGCGAGGGCCATACCTGGCGCGAGCTGGACGACGAGGCCAAGCGCCTCAAGGACGAACTGCTGACGGTGAAGGATGTCGCGCGCGTGGAGATTTGGGGGTCGCAGCATCCTACGGTCGAGGTCACGGTGCCTCCGGCTCTCCTGACCCGCAGCGGGCTGACCTCCGCGGACATCGCCCGGGCCTTTGCCGAGCAGAACCGCGTGGTCGATGCCGGGGCGCTGGAGACCGGGGAGAGCCGGCTGAGGATCGAATCGACCGGTACGTTCCGTTCGCTGGACGACATCCGGCAGATGACGATCACCTCGCCGTCGGGTGAGCACTTCCGGTTGGGGGATATCGCCCGCGTCGAGGAGAGCTATGCCCGTCCGGCCTCGAACCTCATGCGCATCGACGGACGTCCGGCCCTGGGCGTGGCCGTCGCCACGGTCTCGACGGGCAACGTCGTGGAGATGGCCCGGGCGGTGGCCGACCGCATCGACTCCTTTGCCGCGACCCTGCCCGAGGGTTATGCCCTCCATCCGATCTACGATCAGGGCCACGAATCCGAGGTGGCCAACCGCGGTTTCGTCTGGAACCTCGTGATTTCGGTGCTGACGGTTGTCGCCATCCTGCTCTTCTTCATCGGCCTGCGCAACGGCCTGCTGATCGGCAGCGGACTGATCTTTTCGATCTTCGCCACGCTGATGGTCATGCAGGTCGAGGGGATCGCCCTGCAGCGCATGTCGCTCGCGGCGATCATCATCGCCATGGGCATGCTGGTGGACAATGCCATCGTCGTCTCGGATTCGGCGCTCGTCGCCATGCAGCGCGGCATGCGCAAGCGGGTGGCCATCCTCAGGGCCTGCTCCTCGACGGCCCTCCCGCTGCTGGCTGCGACGGTGATTGCCATACTGACCTTCCTGCCGATCTACTATTCGCCCCACATCACCGGCGAATTGCTCTCGTCGCTGGTCGTCGTGATCGGCGTGTCGCTGATGTTCAGCTGGATCTTCGCCCTGACACAGACCCCTTTCTTCATCCAGGAGTTCGTGCCGCGCCCGCGTCCCGGGCAGACCGTTGCAGACCCTTACGGGGGACGGCTCTACGACGCCTTCCGCTCGTCGCTGCGTGCGGTCATTCGCCGCAAGTATGCCGTTGTCGGGGGACTGCTGCTGCTTCTGGTACTCTCGGCGTGGAGTTTCCGCTTCATTCCGAAGGTCTTCACACCGTCGCTCGACAAGCCCTATTTTACGGTGGACCTGTGGATGCCCGAGGGAACGCGCATCGAGCGGACCGACGTCGAGGCGTCGGATATCGCCGGCTGGATCGGCCGCTTCCCGGAGGTGGAACAGGTTTCGTCCTTCGTCGGGCGCACCCCGCCGCGCTACTATCTTTCGAACGCCTCGTTCGGTCCGCAGCCCAACTTCGCGCAGCTGCTGGTCAAATGCAGCTCGTCGGCCGAGGCCCGGGCGCTGCAGGAGTTCCTGCAGGACTCGGTGCGCCGCCGCTTCCCCGAACCGCTGGTCAAGGTCAATCGCTTCGAACTCAATACACAGCCCGAAGCGCTGATCGAGGCGCGTTTCCTGGGGCCCGACCCGGCGGTGCTCGACTCGCTGGTGGGCGAGGCAGTGGCCGTCATGCGCCGCAATCCGAAGGTGGCCGACGCCCGCAACGAGTGGGGCAACATGGCGATGATGATCCGCCCGGACTATGACGCCGTGCGGGCCGGGGCGATGGGCATCACGAAGGCCCGGATGATGGAGTCGGTCCGTGCCTCGGGCGACGGCCTTCCGGTCGGAGTCTACCGCGACGAGGAGGACCGTGTGCCGGTGCTGCTCCGCACGCCGTCCGAAGGTCTGACCGACCTCGGAACGCTCTCCGTCTGGAACGGCGTCCGCTCGGTGCCTCTCTCGCAGCTCACGCGCGGCATCGAAACCACGTGGGAGTATCCCCAGATCCGGACCTACAACCGTCAGCTCTCGATGGCGGCGATGTGCGGTGTCGTGCCCGGGGCGACGATGTCCGAGGTCCACGGCGAGATCCGCCGCGAGGTGGAGACCATCCGCCTGCCCGAGGGCTATACCTTCTTCTGGGACTCGCAGTTCAAGGACCAGAGCGAGGCGATGGAGGCCCTGATGAAATACTTTCCGCTGGCCTTTCTGGTGCTGGTCGTGATCCTCGTGGCGCTGTTCGGCAACTACCGGGAACCGTTGATTATCCTTTGCGTGCTGCCCCTGTCGCTTATCGGTGTTGCGGTCGGGATGCTGCTCACGGGCTTCGACTTCGGCTTCTTCCCCATTGCCGGATGGCTGGGGCTGCTGGGCATGATCGTCAAGAACGTCATTGTGCTCATCGACGAGATCAACGCCCAGCACCGTTCGGGCGCCTCGCTCCAGCGGGCGATCGTCGAGGCCACGGTGGCCCGCACGCGGCCCGTGCTCATGGCTGCCATCACGACCATCGCCGGCATGATTCCCCTGCTGTTCGACATCGCCTTCGGGGGGATGGCCGCGACGATCATCTTCGGCCTGACCTTCGCTACGGGGCTCACGCTCTTTGTGACTCCGGTACTCTACGCTCTTTTCTACCACGTAAAAATCCGATGACGATGAAGACTTTCCCGCTTGTGGTGCTCATTTGCCTGCTTGTTGCCGTACGCCCGGCCGCCGCCCGGCCGGGCGAGGATTCGCTGCTGGTGCGCTATCGCCGGATGGCGCTCGATTGTGACGACGATTTGAGGGCCGCCGCCAAACGCATCGAAGCCAGTGCCGAACTGGAGCGTGCGGCGCGTGCCGAGCGGATTCCGACCCTCTCGGCCGGGGGTGATTTCCGCTACACGGGCAACCCGCTGAAGTATGCGGCCGAACTGCCCGGGGTAGGGCCGCTGACCCTTGAGGGGCAGAACTGGAAATACGGGGCTTCGGCCACCCTGGTGCAGCCGCTCTACACGGGCGGGCGGATCACCGGGGCGATCCGCATGGCCGAATCCGAGACCCGCATGAGTGAGGCCCGGCGCGAACTGCTCCGCACGGAGGTCTGCTATCGGGTCGATCTGCAGTACTGGACGACCGTGGCCCGCCGCGAACGAATGTCGGTGGCCGAAGATTACCTGCGTGCCGTAGCCGATCTGGAGCGGGTCGTCCGCGAACGTGTCGAGGCCGGCCTGTGTGACCGGCAGGAGCTGCTCACCGTCGAGGTCAAGCTCAACGAAGCCCGCTACCGGCTGCTGCAGGTGCGGAGCGATTTCGAGACGGGGCGCATGGCACTCAATGCGCTTATCGGCACTCCGCTCGATGCCGAGACCCCGGTCGGTACGTCGCTTCCGGAGGTCGGGCCCGGAGCGTCGGGGCTTTCAGCGGCGGCCCTGCATCCCGAAGTTCGGCTGGCGCAGGAGCGGATCGTTTGGGAGCGGGGTAACCTGCAGTACGGCGATGCCCGGTATAAACCGCAGCTCGGTGTGGGGGCCAATGCGGGTTATTATGCCCCGGGATATGATTTCCGCCCCGACCTTTCGCCCAACTGGACGCTCTATGCGCAGCTCTCCGTGCCGATCTTCCAGGGAGGCAAGCGACGTCGTGAACGGAGTGCCGCCGAGTACCGCATCGGTATGGCTGCCGATGCCCTGCACCGCGTAGAGACGGACCTCGATCTGGAGACGCGCACGGCCCGCACGGCCCTCGACGAAGCGCAGGAGCGGGTGGCGCTGGCCGCCTCGTCGCTGGAAAAGGCAGTCGAGAACGAACGCCGCGCCACGGAGAAGTACGTGGAAGGGGCGATCTCGATCTCCGAAGTGATCGACGCGCAGCTCTACCGTCAGACGGCGCAGGAGAACCTTGTATCGGCCAAGGAGGCGGCCCGGCTCCACTTTGCCGAGCTGCTGAAGGCCACGGACGGGTACCGGTTTCAATAACTTTTCGTATCTTTAGACGTCCGAAAACACCGCATGATGCGTACCGATCGAAAGAACAGATGGTTGTCCGCCTTGCTCTTCTCCGGGTTGGGGCTTTTTGCCTGGCTGCTGCTGGCCGGTTATACAAACCTTTCACCCGCGACGGAGAATGTGTTGAAAACCCGTTGGGGTGCGATCTTCCTGATCGTGCTCTTCAACGCATTGGGCTTTCTGACGCTGCGCATCTCCGAGTGGCTTCATGTGCAGTATCAGCTCCATGCGCCCGGCAGGTGGAAGATCGTGCTGGCGGTTGCGGGGGTGCTGGGGATGTTCTTCCTGGTCGATTACGGATTTCTGGTCACGGGAAAGCTGTTGGCCGGATCGCGTCATCCTTTCGCCTTCCCGAACGGCGGGGTGCGGATGCTGGTCGTCGTCTGGCTGGTCGAACTGGCCGTACTGGGACTGCTGCTCGCCAACCGGGCCATGGCCCAGACGCTGCGTCTGCGGCAGCGGGCCGCCGAGTTGCAGCGCGAGAACAATACGGCCCGCTACACGGCCCTGCAACAGCAGCTCAACCCTCACTTTCTCTTCAACAGCCTCAATACGCTGATTGCCGAGATCGAGTACGATCCGGCGCGGGCCGTTTCGTTCACGCGGCGTCTCTCGGAGGTCTACCGTTATGTGCTGCAGGTGCAGAACCGTCCGCTGGTGACGCTCGGCGAGGAGCTGCGCTTTGCCGACGCCTTCCTTTATCTCCACCGGGTGCGGCTGGGCGACTGCCTCGGCTGCCGGACGGAGATCCCCGACGGAATGCATGAGTTCCGCCTGCCGCCGCTGACCCTGCAGCTGCTCATCGAGAATGTCATCAAGCACAACGCCATCACGGTGTCGCGCCCGCTCGAGATCACGATCTCGGCCTCGGAGGGGTGGCTGACGGTCTCGAATCCCGTCCGCCCCAAGCGCGGGGCGGAGTCCGGAGGTGTCGGACTGCAGAACCTCTCGAACCGTTGCCGGATCATGTTGGGACGCGGAATCGAGGTGAGCCGAACCGACGGATGTTTCACCGTGAAAATACCCCTGAGCCATGAATAAACTCCGTGTTGCCATCGTCGAGGACGAGGTCCCGGCCGCCCGGCTGCTCCGTACGCTCATTGCGCGCCTGCGCCCCGCCTGGGAGATCGAGGTGTTGCCCGGCAGCGTCGAGGAGGCCGTGCAGTGGTTCGCCGCGAACCGCCATCCCGACCTGCTGTTCCTCGACATCCAGCTTGCCGACGGCACTTCGTTCGAACTCCTCTCGCAGGCGCGTCCTTCGTCGGCCGTCGTCTTCACTACGGCCTACGACGAATATGCCGTGCGGGCGTTCAGCGTCAGCAGCATCGACTACATCCTCAAGCCTGTCGATGAGGAGCGCCTGGCCGAAGCCATCGCGCGTTATGAGGAGCTCCGGGGGCGGATGCTGCCGCCCGACGACTACCTCGAGACGCTGCTCGATGCCCTGCAGCGGCGAGAAAAGCGTTTCCGCACCCGGTTTCTGATTGCCGGGGTAGACCGTTTCCTCACGCTGCCGGTCGAAGACGTGGCCTATTTCTACTCGGAGAACAAGGTGACGACGGCGGTGACCTTTGCCGGGCGGAACCATGTGGTGGACCTCCCGTTGAGCCGTCTCGAGGAGCAGCTCGATCCCGACCGCTTCTTCCGGGCCAACCGCCAGGTGCTGCTCTCGGTGGGGGCGATCGACCGCCTCGAGCCCTATTTCAACGGAAAGGTTTCGGTGACGGTGCACCCGCCCCACAAGGAGCGGATCACCGTGAGTGAGGAGCGGGTCCCGCTCTTCAAGGCCTGGTTGAACTATTGATCCGCTCTCCGGCCGACGGTCACTGCTTTTCAGCGAGGGTTTTGAGCTGCTCGAACAGCTCGCTGAAGCGGAGTTCTGACTGCATCATCGTCCGGGCCTTCTCCATCCCTTCTTCGGTCAGCGAGAAGAACATCTGCCGTTTGTCGTCGCGGTTGATGTCGCGGCGGATGTAGCCTTTGTTCTCGACGGCCGTGATGACCTTCGAGACCCGCGAGTTGGACAATCCGATGTATTCGCAGATCGAGCCGGCCGACTTGGCCTCCCCGCTCTTCAGGCAGCAGAGCAGCATGGCCTCGTTGATGGTGATGTCGTGTGCCTCGGCGAATGTCTTTTCGAATTGGTAGAGCGTTTTGTATATCTCCTTGATGATGCAGATCGGTTCCATGTTCCGCGGTTGGGTTATATCGCTGCAAAGATAGGCGATTCGACGCTCTTTGCCAAAGACTCCCGCGAAAATGGCAGCAGTCGCTGTCCAGCCGCCTTACGCGAGGACATACCCCTCTTCGCTTTTGCGCAGGACTCCCTGGCGGACCAGCTGGGCGATCGTCCGCGACAGGGAGGGGCGTGTGACGCCGAGGATGAAGGCCGTCTCCTGAAGGTTCTGTACAGCCGGGTTTTTCTCCAGATAGCCGATCAGCCGCGACGAGAGGGTCTGCAGGGCGAACTGCTGCACGCGGCTGGTCAGGAAACGGCTGTGGTCCGAGAGAATGGAGAGGAAGTTGCGCAGTACGGCCGTATCGCTTTCAATCAGGGCAAGCAGACTCTCCCGGCTGACGATCCACAGCCGGCACTCCGTGTTGGCGATGACCGATACCGGGAAGGTATTTTCCGTGGCGAAGAGAAATGCAGAGGCCAGCACGTCGGGAGCCGCCAGGGTATCGAGCGTGAATTCGCGCCCCTCTTCGTTGGTCATCTGCACGCGGACGCTTCCCTCGCACAGCAGCAGCAACGAACGGCAGACGCTGTTCTGCATGGCGATGAACTCGCCTTTGCGGTAGTTGGCGATACGCGAGGGCGATTTCTCGAGAATCGGATCGACAAGTGTGCGGTCGCAACCCCGGAACAGGGGCATGTCGTAAAATTCACATTCCATAAGATTTTGATCTGTCGATTGTTGTGCCGGTCCGTAACAAATGTTACGCCAAGATCCGTATCGTGCCTCTAATTTTGCGCCGGATTTTGGACGGGGTGCGTCGGTCGGGTCGATCGGACGCTGCGCAGCCCGACTGCAAATATACGAAATACATGAGACAGATGAGTGGAATAAAGCGATTTTTATGGTTGAGTGCGGTGCTTCTGACCGCCTGCCGGGCCGATGATCCGGCCGACGGCTTTTCCCGCCCGGATGCGGAGGGCGTGGCCTTCCGCATGAGTTGTGCGGGCTATGAGGACGGGAATGTCCGTTCGGACCTCCGGCAGGAGACCGACTACGACCGAGTGGAATTTTGTGTGGTGGACGGCTCCGGCTCGGCCGTCGGCGGAGTCAAGTGCCTGTACGATCCGGCGGCTTCCGAGGTGCGGATCGAAGGGCTCCGTGAGGGCGACTACCGCCTGCTGGTGCTGGGTGTCCGGGGCGATGCGGAGGCCGACGGCGTGACGATCCGTACGATCCGCCGTGAGGAGGACGAGTGGTTGAGCTTCCCCGCCGACCTGCAGCGGCCGCTCGGGGCCGAGTACTTCCATTCGCGCACCCCCTTCTCGGTGGTGGCGCGCAAGGGCCCTTCGGGAACGGAACTCGAGGCCGTCGTCGAGGAGGAGGTCATACAGCACCGGATCATCGGGCGGACCGACTTTTCGTTCGCCTTCAACAATCCCTATGTCGAGACGGCGCTGCAGACCCGGCGCGTCACGCTCCTGGCGCCGCGTTTCCGTACCGGCCTGACGGGCGGCGGTCTCTTCGCGGGTACGGGCGACAGCCCCGACATCGAACTGGACCTGGACGAGGCGACAACCTGGCTCTTTCCGCCGACGGCTGAGGATGAGCCGCTTCACGGCGAGGTTGAGCTGACAACGCGCAACTACCGCGGACACACCGTCCGGCGTGCCTACGGCTTCACGCTCGGGGAGGTCGCTCCCAACCGCATCGGACGGGTGAGGACGACGGCCGTGCATCCCGACGACGAGTCGGCCACGGCATTCGTCACCGAACGGACCTTCGAGCGCTTCGGTCTGGAGCGTATCCTGCAGGACGACGAGCCGAAGGAGGTCTACACCGATGCCGCACAGCGGACCTTCAATACCGCGGCGCCGCTGCAGGTCTCCGTGACCGACGACGGGCGTCTCCACGTCCGCTTCTATTCGCCGCGCGAGGTGACCGGCCTCCTGATTCGGGCCCGCATCCCCTCGGTCGGCAGCGAGTTCTTCGATCTGGCCTACTTCGACCGGGTCCCGCCCTTCGCGGACTTCTACGGCGAACTGCCGATGTCTACGCGCAAGACCTTTTGTCGCACGGAGTCGGGGCGGATCGTCGAGGTCGATCCCGTGCCGGCGTCCGAATGGGCCGATGCGGAGTTCCGCCTGGAGTCCGACGATCCGTTCTGGACGAAGCTCGAGGCCATCGAGCACGGATGGACCATCGGGTTCGACCTCTACGGGGGCGATCCCGAACGGGCCGACGGCGGGCCGGTCGGCAACTGGATGGGAATCCGTCCGGTCCATTGCCGCGAGGTGGTGGCCCTGTTCCTGAACTTCACCTACATGATCGACATGCCCGAGCATGAGCAGATCCTGCGCGCGAATGCCGACCGCCTCTACGGCAACGGAGGCCCGGAGGACAAGGTCACGGTGGAGACGGTCCTCCGCCAGATGCGCCAGCCGCGGACGCTGCGGGTCGGGCTGGTCTACCCGGGCAACGGCGTGATCGGACTCGGCGGCGGTTCGGTCTTCGGGGCCTACCAGCAGGCCTGGTTCCAGCACTATTTCAACACCTATTCGTGCGAGATCATGTTCCACGAGCTGGGACACGTGATGGGTTACAACCACAGCAGCTCGTTCACCTACGGGCCCTGGGCGCAGGAGTTGATGAACCGTTTCTATGTCGAGCACATCGGCGAGATGCCGATCGACTCGCCGTCGTACCTCGACAGCGCACAGAACCCGAACCGATATTAAGTACAAGCCAACGATACGATGATGATGAAAATAGGAAAATATCTGGGCGCGGCCGCTTTCGCCGTGCTCCTGCATCCGGCATGCAGCGAATCGCCGGAGGATGCCGCCCCGATGCCGGGTGCGGGGCCGGTGCTGTCGGTCCGTTTCGAGGCCGAGGGGGCGCTGCCTGTCCGGACGGCAGAGGCGGACGATGCGGCGATCGGCCGCGTGACGGGCTTCCGCTTCGTGCAGGGAACCCTGCACGAGATCCTCGAGGGCGAGTCGCCCTCCGAAGGGCTCCATACGTTCTATCCCACAGCCCTCGAGGGTGAACTGCACTTCGTGGCCAACGCTCCGGAGGGGCTGTTCGATGCCTTGCGTCCGGGCGGTTCGACCCTTGCGGAGTTTCTCGCACTCGGGGCACCGGTCGGCGCGATGGTCTCCGACCGGGTGTTGATGACCGGACGCATGGAGCTTCCGGCGGAGTCGGGCCGTGCCGCGACGGTCCGCATGACGCGCAGCGTGGCGCGGGTGGACCTCGTCTCGGAGGAGCGCGGCGTCGAGGTGCGCAGTGTGTCGATCCGGCCGATCGCCGACCGCGGTTATCTCTTCGCACAGGAGTATCCGGCCGTGCCGGCCGATGCCGGGGAGACCGAATTCCGAGGGGAATACGGCGAAGGGGAGTTCATGAACAGCCGCCGGACGCTGCTCTACCTCTGTGAACAGCCTTCCGGCGGAATGACGGCCGAGGTGGTCGTCGCCTTCGGCGGGGGACTGCACCGCATGACGGCTGCCTTTCCCGCTGACCTCGTGCGCAACCGGATCTATGTGCTGCGGGTCCATGGCGCCGGAGCCGATGCCTCCGTGTCGGTTTCCGGAGGAACGTGGGAGGAGGGGGCCTCGGTCGGAACGACCCCCGCTCCCGGCGGGCTGATCGACCCTGCGGCCTCGTCGCTTCCCGAGGGGGTGACGCTGAATGCCGCGCAGGATTCGGTGCGGGTGGATTCCCGGGGCGGAGAGTTCCGCCTCGCGGTCCGTGCCGAGGCAGGCACGGAGGTCGAGATTGAGGGCCTCGTGCGCGGCGTGACCGCCTCCGTCGAACCGGCGGCACGGTCGTTTGAGCCGGTAGCGACGGTGGCTGTGTCGGCCGGGCGGCGTCTGCCGGGCGAATCCCGAGCATACCTCTATCTGAATATCGTCCGGGACGGTGTCCGCCTGGGGCGGATCGCGCTCCTCTTCGAACCCAACCCCGTGCAGCTGTCTGGCGGAATCGTACTCGACGGGGAGGGGAACTGTGACTTCGACCGCTATGTAGATGGCGAGTTGGGGCGTCTGACGCTCCCCGAGGGCAAGGTGGCCCGGGTGGAGTTCGACGCGGACGAGGACCCGTGGCTCAAACTGGACGGCGAGGGACGGTCGCTGCGGATCCTGGCCGGCTGGAAGCCCAACGATCCGAAGGCCGACGGCCGAGTGCAGGAGGGCCGCATCGTCATCTCGCAGGCCGACGGCTCGGACGTCGAGCGTTATGCCGTGCGGCGGCGCAACTGGGGCCTTCCGGTTGTGGAGATCGGGGGCGTGTGGTGGTGCAAATACAACCTGCGCGGCAACGTGAAGGAGTTCGCCGACCAGATCCCGATCGGCGCCGATCCGGCGGATGCGGATGCACTGGCCGACTACCTGGCCTCGTGCGACGAAGGGGAGCTGCTGCGTCTGCTGGGCGACCAGTACCAGGCGGGCAATCCGGAGGGGCTTCCGCTGCGGCACGACGGCGCCTCCTTCTACTACGAGGGGATGCAGTCGGCGGCGCAGAACTTCGGGTCGATCGACCCGGCTGCCATGGCTCCCGACGGCTACCGGATTCCGGGTTACGACGACTACGCCTTTTTTGCCGGCAGCCGCAACTACAATCTCGGCGGCGTCGGGACGCGGAGCTACCGCAACATGGCGGACGACGAGCTCACGGTGCGTATCCTCGAGCGGGAGGCGACACTGCTCGGGCAACGCTACGGCACGATGGCTCTCTATGAGTTCCGCTCGGGAGGGGCGTGCTGGGTGCTTTGCGGCCTGGGCCATCAGTGGAATACGACGGCGGGCAACATCTCGCCGATGATGTTGCTGCTGGCAACGGCCGGCGACGGTACGAACAGCTGGGTCCTGGAGGGGTATGCGCAGGCGGACCGCCCGGGACAGAACTGGCTGAAGTTCGTGGGGCAGAATTCGACCAAGACCCGGATGATCCGGTGTGTGAAGACGCCGGTGGAGTATATGTACGATTGAGAGAAAAACGGAAGAGAATGATGACGATGAAACGAAAGATATGGATGCTGCTGGCGGCCTTTGCCGCCGCAGGAGTTGTGGTGCCGGGCTGCTCGGAGGGTGGCCCGGAGCCGGATGCGGGCCCCGGTGCGGGTTCCGGTGGCGACGGTTCGGGAAGCGGGCCGCTGTTCGTCGCGGTACGAACGGCCGACTACGAGTCGGAGGGAGGCCCGGTGGCCGGCGACGATGCGGCCGGACGCCTGCGGGCCTGTCTGTTCGAGCAGGGGCGGATGACGGCGGTCTATGACGCTGCGGACGATGCGCAGGCGGGTGTCGGGTTCCGGCTCGACCGGACGACCGGGGACCGGCTCTATGTTCTTTCGGGCGATGCTGCGATGCCCGACCTCGAGGCTCTCTGCCAGGCGGGTACGACCGAGCGGGAGTGGCTCGCCCTGACGGCCGGTACGGCGGAGGGACTTCCGCTCCGCTTCTTCTCGGGACATGGCGACCTGACCGGTGCTGCGGCGCCCGAAGTGGTGCTGACGCGCGGTACGGCGCGTCTCGACCTGCACATCCGTGTGGTGGGAACGGCCTCTGTCGAGCGGCTTACGCTCGACGGTGCGGCTCTGCACACGCCGCTTTTCGGTGACGAGGCGTTTGCGCCGACCCAGCGGGGCGAGGTGTCGTTCCTGCTCGACACTCCCTGCACGGAGGATACGCCCGATGTGGCCCGGATCTATGAACAGAGCGGCGAAGGGGCGATCCTGCGGGCCGAGGCGGTTGTCAATGGCAAACGGTGCGAAATCGAGGCGGAACTCCCCGGGCGGATCCTCCGCAACCGGATTTACGTGGTGACGCTGCTCAAGGGCGTGGCCGACCAGGAGGTCCGGCTGACGGTCGAACCCTGGGAGGAGGGCGGCGAGGTCGGGCTGCACCCCGACTTCGACGGGCGGATCCGCGTGGATGCCGCGGCCTCGGAACTGCCGGCAGGGGTCTCGGTCTCCGAAGCGGGCGACCGGGTGACGCTGCCCTGCGGGCGGACCGATCTGTTGCTGGCGCTTGACTGCGGCGACGAACTCGAGCTGCTTCCCGTGGCGGGTTATCCGCTGACGGTCGAGCGTGAAGCCGATGCGGCGCAGGGGGTGGCGGGCCTCAACCGCTTCAGGATCCGCAAGTCGCTCTACGCTCCGGGGATGGAGGCCGACGAGGTGGTGCTGCAGTTCCGCCGCAAGGGCCTCTCGGAGTCCTATCCCGAGGACCGGATCGTGCTGCATCTTGAGTCCAATCCGGTCCGGCTCGAGGGTGCCATCTCGTTCGATGCCGAAAGCTATGCATTCGACTTCGGCCGTTATGTGGACAACGAACTGGGCCGCTTCACGCTGCCCGAGGGAAGATGCCTTCAGGTGGAGTTCGGCGAGGACGAGGACCCGTGGGTGAAGCTCCTGCCGGCCGACGACGATCCGCAGGTGGTGCGCGTGTTGGGCGGCTGGCGCCCGAACGATCCCCGGGCCGACGGCCGCCTGCAGGCGGCAACGCTGGTCGTTACCGACCGGACGGATGCTTCGGTTCGTGAGGAGTACCGCATTTCGCGCCGCAACTACGGACTGCCCGTCACGTGGTTCCACGGGGTGTGGTGGTGCAAGTACAATGCGCGGGGCAATTCGCGGCAGTTCGAGGATCAGATCCTCTCGTCGGCCGATCCGGCCGTCGAAGCGGGGCAGAGCCTCTTCGACTACCTGCGCGATTGCTCGCCCGAAGAGTTCCGCGACCTGTGGGGCTGGGCCTATCAGGGCGACAGCGGCATCGGCATGCAGGTGGTCGATGATGGGGGAAAGCTGGTGATGGAAGGCTTCTCCGCCTCCGCCTCCGTCCATATCAACAAACTTCCGGCCGACGCCCTCTCTCCCGACGGCTACGAACTTCCGACGATGGAGGAGTTCAACCGCATGTTCGATGCGACGGATTATGTCTGGATGATGTGGTCCGGGTCGCATACGCTCCGCTCTCCCTGGGAGGGTCATTCGCTCGTGCAGCGCGAGCAGCGGCGGCGCAACGATGTTGCGGTGGGCAGCGTGCAGATGGCCGACGTGTTGTATGCGCGGATGTGGAGCCCGGATTTCCCCGACTGTGAACCGGTCGTGTGGTACGGGCCCGGCGCGCAGTGGAACGCCGACGGAATCCAGCATTCGGGCCATTACAACAACATCCTCTTTGCGGTCTGCTCGCCCGAAGGGGCGGGGTGGTACTTCTCCGGAGCGATGAATGCGCTTTACCTCCAGAAGAACGGGGCGGGGACGAAGGATACGCGGATCCTGCGCTTCAAGAAATCCCCGGTCGAATACATCTACGGGGTGTGAATGCCGGACCCGGACGTCAGAGGACGTCCGGGTCCGCCTCTTTTGTCAGGCGTTGAGCAGCCAGATCGCCAGATTCAGGTAGGTGGCCACGGCCAGCCAGGCGAGGTAGGGGGCGAAGAGCCAGGCTGCAGGACGGCAGGAGCGGGCGGCCCGACAGGTGAAAAGAATCACCGCGGCGTCGAGCAGCAGCAGGCCGACAAGTCCTGCCGGCGGACAGCGCAGCGTGAAGAAGAGAATGCTCCACAGGAAGTTGAGCGCCAGCTGGACGGCCCACGGGAGGATCAGCTCGCGGCGCTGCCGGTCGAGCGCCACGCCGAGCGCGATACCCATGCAGAGATAGATGATGCTCCAAGCGATGGGAAAGGCGACGACGGGGGGCGTCAGCGGGGGCTTGATCAGTGCAGGGTACCATTCGGCGATGGCACGCGCCTGGAAGAGGCTGGCCGAGAAGCCGACGGCGAAGCAGAGCAGGACGGGGCCCAGGTAGCGGAACAGGCGTTTCATCGTGTGTGTCGTTTTGATCCAGGACAGGCAAATTTCGGGCAAAAAGCCTCTTCCGCCGCATCTTTTCGGGCGGGATTTCACTATTTTTGCAGATGTCCGGCCGAATGTCGGACAACATGCCATGAAAAACAACCTGCTTACCGAACAGTTGGCCTACAACGGCGACAGTAGGACCAAGACGCACATCCACCTGATCCGCTATTCGGCGGGAACGTTCGAGGAGACGCTGCTCGATGCCTTTACGCCCGAGGCCGTTGCGGTCGGGGCGGACGAGAAGATCTGGCTACGCATCCACGGACTCAAAGATGCCGCCTGCATCGAGGCGGTCTGCACCCACTTCGGGGCCGATTTCCTGACCATCCAGGACATCCTGAACGCCGACCACCCGAGCAAGGTCGAGGAGCACGACGGGTTCAATTTCATGGTCGGCCGGATTTTCCAGTCGGACAGTGCCGTGCAGGTGCGGCTCATGCAGGGCGAGCATTTCGTGCTGAGTTTTGTCGAGGGCGATTCGGGCTTCTTCGACGATGTGGCCCGGGCGCTGCGCGACAACGTGCTGCGCATCCGCATGCGTACGGCCGACTACCTCTTCCTGGTGCTGATGAACGGCGTGATCTCGAACTACGTTTCGCTGGCCATGTCCATCGGCGACGAACTCGACGATCTCGAGTCGGAGCTGCTGGTCGCCCGCAACGAACGCGACATCGGCATCCAGCTCCAGATGCAGCGCCGCCGCTACATGGAGCTCAAGCGTACGGTCATGCCGCTGCGCGAACAGTTCCAGCGGCTGTTGCGCTCCGATTCGGGGCTTGTCCGCAAGGCGAGCCGCCCCTTCTTCAACGACGTCAGCGACCACCTGCAGAACGCCGTGCAGCTGGTCGAGGGGTGCCGTGAGACCCTCTCGTCGCTCATGGACCTCTACATCTCGAACAACGACCTGCGCATGAACGACATCATGAAGCGGCTGACGATCGTCTCGACGATCTTCATCCCGCTGACCTTCCTCGTCGGGGTGTGGGGCATGAACTTCGAGCGGATGCCCGAACTGCACTGGCGCTACGGCTATGCCGCGGCGTGGGGCGTGATGCTTGTGGTCGGCGTGGCGGCCTACTTCATCTTCCGCGCCAAGCGGTGGCGTTAGCCCTTTGTCCGTTTCGCTCCCGGCCTGGGTCAGAAGGGGTAGCCGATGGCCAGGTGGAAGCCGAGTCCATCCTTGAAACTTGAAAGGTTGTAGTATCCCCTGCGGTCGGGGTTCGGGTAGGGGGTGTGGAGCCCGATGCCCAGGTCGGCGCGGAGGACCAGGTAGCTGATGTCGTAGCGGAGGCCGAATCCGGTTCCCAGAGCAATCTCGTTGAAAAATCCCTTCCACTTGAGTTCGGCCCCGGGTCGTTCCGGGTCTGCCCGGAGCAGCCAGACATTTCCGGCGTCGAGGAACAGGGCGCCGTTGAGCCTCCCCAGGATGCCGAAGCGCAGCTCGACGTTGGCCTCGAGCTTGAAGTCGCCCGTCTGGTCGAGGTATCCGTTGCGGTCGTCGGTCGGGGGACGGTAGCTGCCCGGTCCGATCGAGCGCACGGTGAAGGCCCGGATGCTGTTGGCTCCGCCGATGTAGAACTGTTCGCTGTAGGGCATCACCTCGGAGTTGCCGTAGGCATAGCCCACGCCGATGAGGAGCCGGGTGGCCAGCCACGTGTTGCCCTGCCCGAGCCGGTGGTAGAAGCGCAGGTCGCTCACCTCCTTGAGAAATTGCGAGTAGCGGTTGCCGAAGAGCTCCTGCGGGTGGTGTTCGCCGCACAGGGCGAGAATTCCCGAGAGCAGGTTGCCGGCCGACGTGAGGCTGTTCTGCCAGAAGAGCCGGCGGTTGCCCGTCTGCCCGTAGGGTCGGTCGAAGGTGTAGGTGTAGCCGAGCGAGGGGATGAACTGGTCGCGGAAACTCATGGCGATCGTCGGGTTGGCGTCCAGCGTTTGGTCGAAGGATTCCGTCGTGTGGAGCAGCTTGTTGTAGGTCAGCTTCAGCAGCGTCAGCGCGTGGTGGCTGTAGGCCGAGGTGCGGAAGGTGTAGCCGGCCGATCCGCCGAAGGAGATCATCCGGAAGTAGTCGGGGCGGTTCATCAGGTCGAGCCCCAGCTGGAACGAGGTGCGCCCCTCCGTATGCGTGGCCCGCGCATGTCGCCTTGCCGCTCCCGGCCATAGGAGCCGCGGCAGGTCGAGCGTGGCGTTGAGTCCCAGTTCGTAGGAGTTGAGCCGCGAGTCGCGTCCGCCCGACTGCTTGTTTCCCGTCTGCCATTCGTAGGACCCGTTGAGTTTCAGGGCCAGCACCTCGCCGCCGCGGAAGAGGTTGTTGTGGCTCACCTTGAAGGCGATGCCGGGCCCGAGGAAGCTGTTCGACTTGGAGACGACGTCGGTCTCGAGATCGGCGGCGATCGGCAGGTCGAGGCGGGCGTCGATCTCTATGTCGAGCGAGTCGCTGCCCGCGAGCGAATCGGCCGGCGGCACGTTGAGCGTCACCGAGCGGAACACGCCGAGTTTGTTCAGCTCCGTGAGGGTGCGGTTCTGCGCATCGACCGTGAAGGGCTGCCCGGGTTCGAGCGACAGGGCGCGTGCGAGCAGGCGCGGGCGGATCTTCATCGGGCGCTGCGTGATGACCGTGGCGCGCTGCAGGCGGAGCGTGTCCGTCGGGCCCGGCGAGACGTTTGTCAGCCGTACCGTCACGCTCCCCGTGCGGTAGGGGCGCAGCACCTCGGGCGGGGTGGAAGACTTCAGCTGCAGGCGGATGTCGGCCCGGCGTCCGCCCACGGTCGTGTCGGCCAGGAACTCGAGGTATTGCGGCCGGAAATAGTAGTAGCCCCGGTTGCGGAGGATGCCGGCGATGCGGTTGCGCTCCCCGGTGAGCGAGTCGAGGTTGTACTGTGCTCCGGTGCGGAGCGGGGAGGTGGCCCGCAGGCTGTCGATCAGCGGGGCGAGGCTTCCCGTAGCGGGCGGGTATTCGATCGTGCCGTAGCGGTAGGGAGGGGCGATGCGCAGCGTGTAGTCCACTTTGGCCTTGAGCCCCCGCTTGCGGTAACGGAGCTCGTTCGAGACTTCGGAGCCGAAGTAGCCGTGGTTGGCGAGCGCCTGTTCGGCGACCTGGGTGCGCAGGTCGGGGCGGACCTTCGAGATGAGCACGGGCTCCTTGGCCAGCCGCTTGTAGAACCAGTATTTGAAGCCCCGCTCCCTGGGTGTGTAGAGGTAGTTGTAGGCCCACAGCCCGATGGGCAGCGGGGTGCGCACGAAGGGGCTGTAGAGCGGGTTGTTCGGGGCGACCGAGAGGGGCTGCCGGGCTGCCGAGGCTGCGGCATCGGTGAGCGTGACCCCCGAGTCGGGCTCGATGCGGATCTTCCGGACCCCGGTGTAGAGTACCTCGCCTTCGCCGAGCCGCCGGGTCGTGGAGCAGGCCGCGCAGAGGAGGAGTGCGCAGAGCACGAGCGTGCGGCGTATGTCAGTGCGTGTCGGATTCATGGCGGTTGCGTTTTTTCCCGGTACGGTCGGCCGACCGGAAGAGGTCGAGCAGGCGGGCCATCTTCTTGCGGATGATGAAGCCCACGCCGGTCTCGGTGATCTCGCCTTCGAGGATACTCTCGTAGCCCGTGTGGCGGAACAGGCGGAGGAACATGTTCCCGCGCCGGGTGAGGACGTACTCCAGCGAGATGTCGTCGATCATGTTCTCCTTGAGGTTCTCGGTTGGGTCGGTGTCGGTGCTGAACTTGCCGCCGATGATCACCCGGAACCGGTTGCCGAAGAGGTTCTTCGAAAGGCGGTACGAGTAGTCGGTGCGGGCGCCGTTCGGGTCGGTCTCGTCGTAGGAGTCGATGCCGAAACTCAGGTCCACGCCCTTGAGCGAGTTTTGCGCCCACTGGTTCAGCTCCTTCTGTACGAAGGCGTTGAGCGGGTTCTCCGCATTGGCCTTGGCTGTGGTGCCGGGGCCGGTGTAGGTGTTGTAGATCAGCAGGTTCATGGCCTGTTGGGCGCGTTGCTCGTCGGTGAGCGACTGCAGCTGGTTCTGCATTGTGAGGTCCTCGGGCGCCGAGAGCCCGAACGAAACCGCCAGGTCCTCGAGCGAGTTGCGGACCTGTACCGAGATGTCGAAATTCACCGGCCGCGACTCTCCGCCGTCGGTCGATACGCTGGCCCGCACGGTCTCCGTGGCCGTGATGTCGAAGTGCGGGTCGGCGGGGTTGCCCGTCCACTCGACATAGCTGCCCGGGCGGATGGCGAAGACCTTCTGTGCGATGACGGGCGGGTTGTAGCGCACGCTTCCTCCCGTGAGCAGGTAGCGTCCCGAAAGGGCCATGTCGCCCAGCGGGTTCATCGAGAAGGTGAGGTCGCCGCCGCCGCGGAGGTCGATGCGGTTGTTGCCGTCCGGGGAGAGGTCCACACCGGCCTTCACCTCGTCGTTGATGTCGATCTCCAGCTGCAGGTCCATGCCCCCGATCCGCACGGGTGCGGCCTCGGTTTCGGGAGCGGGCTCCTGCGTTTCGTCCCGGAACGAGACGAACGTCACGACATCCTGCGACTCGTTGCGGATTTCGGTCGGGGAGTCCTGCATCACGTAGGTGAGCTCCGTGCCGCGGAGCAGCGCAAGCCTGCCGCGCACGGTGAGTGCGTCGAGCGGGCCGCGCACTGAGGCGTTCAGGTCGAGGTATCCGGTGCCGTAGACTGCCGTGCGCTGTTTGCGGGCCACGTCGAGGAACTGGAAGTCGGAGGCGCGCAGCTGCAGGTCGGCGGTCGTGCGGGCGAGGTCCGTGAGGTCCACCGTCCCGTCGATCGTGAACGGCCGGCCGTTGGGCGCCAGGAGGGTGAAGCGTTCGAAGGCGACGCGCCGTCCGTCGAGGCGGACCGTGTCGCCGGCCAGGCGGAAGGTGGTGCCGATCATCGGAACGCGGAACTGTGCCTGCGCGAAGGAGATGCCGCCGTCGAAGCGCGGGGCTTCGGGCTCTCCGTACATCCGGATGCGGCCGTGGAGCGTGCCCGCAAGGCGGAGCAGGTCGGCCGGCAGGAGGGGGTCGAGGCGCTGCAGTGGCAGTCCCGGGATCGTGCATTCGGCCTCGAGCGGCTCCCCGCCGCCGTAGCGGGCGCGGGCCGTCAGGAGCGTGTCGGCGTCGAGTGTCAGGAGGGCGTCGGCCTGCCGGATACTTCCCTGGGCATAGGAGGCGCCGATCCCGACATTGCCGAAGCGGGCTCCGTCGTAGGTTACCCCGGCAGCCGTCACCGAGCCCTGTACCGAGAGGCTGTCGGACGACAGTCCGAGCTCCACGCGGGTTGCGAGCGTGCCGCCCACGGGCGGAGCTTCGGGGAGCAGCTGCAGCGTGCGGGCGATGTCGATTCCCGCGATGTCGAGCCGCACGCCGTCGGTGAATCCCGGGGCCGGCACGGTGTGCAGGGCGAGCCGCTGGTCGCCGCGTGTGAGCTCCAGGTCGGCCGTGACCCGGCGCCCGCGGCCATAGGCGATGCGGTTGTCCGCATTGACGTGCCATGTCCCGAGGTCGGGAAGGATGCGCCCCTCGATCAGGCTGTCGCTCCAGACGACGGCGAACCCCAGGCGGGTCGGCTGTTCGTTGGGGGCCTGCCGGCGTAGGAAGGCCCGGAGTTCCCGCCCTTCGATCCTGCCCGAGAGGGAGGTGTGTGCCAGCGAGTCGCTCCGCGGCGGGGTGTTGGCGATGCGCAGCTCGTAGTCCAGGGCATGTCCGTTGCCGGCGAGCCCGGCCGAGAGCGTGTCGAGGCGGACGCCTCCGGCCGTCAGCCCCTCGATCCGCATCCGGAGTGCTGCGGGGAGCGAGTCGCGGTTGCCGCCCCGGATCTCCAGCGCCTCGAACGATGCGCCTTTCGTGCGGAGGAAGTTGTTCAGTATGTTCTCCCGGCCGGCTGCGGCGAGCAGGCGGAACCTGGGCAGCAGGGGCTGCAGCGACCGCATGTCGATCCCCTCGGTGCGGAGACCGCGGCGCAGCGTGTCGGCACTGCGGGCGAGGGCTGCGGTTAGTGAGTCGAGCGGCGAGGGGCTGTCGAAGACCATCGAGAGGTCGCCCGAGCGGATGCCGCTGCGGGTACCCGCCGGCCCCGTCGCGAAGGTCAGTTGCGTGGGGCGGATGTCGCTCTCGCCGGCCGGGCCGTGGAGGCGGATGCTGTCGAACGAGATACGGGCCGATAGCCCGTCGGCTTCGGAGCGTGCGGCCGAGGCGTCGAGGCGGAACCTGCCGCCGATCGAGTCGGGTGTCAGTCCGAGCGCCGCGAGGTCGAACGACGCGACGTCGCCCGCGATGCGGAGCCGCTGTCCGGCCTGGGAGAGCGCTCCGTCGAGCCGCCATGCAAGCCGGAGTGCTTTGTTGTGCGAGGCGAGAAGCCCTGCGAGGCGGCACTCCTCCAGCCGGGCCTCGAGCGAGATGCCTCCGAGGTCGCGCCCGCGGTACTCCGCCCGGGCGAGGTCGCTCCGAAGGGTGGCTCGCATCGTTTTGTCCAGCGGGTCGAATCCCCGGCCGCCGGCCTCGATGTTCAGGTCGAGTCGGCCGAGCGAGTCGGCCGGCAGGAAGCGGCCGAGCGGGAAACTGTCGCAGCGCAGCACGGCCTCATACTCTTTGCGTGCGGCGTCGAACGTTCCCGAGAGGGAGAGCCGTCCCGTGCCTACCCCGAGTGCCGTCGAGGCGGTGATCCGCCCCTGTTGCCAGCGGCCGTCGCCCCGGAGCGTGATGCGCCCGGGGATGGCGATCCGGCGCTGCAGTGCCGTGTCGGGAAGCAGCGCACGGAGGAAGTCCATCTGCCGGAGCGTACCGTCGAGCCGCACCGCGAGCTCCGCGCGGCCCGGGTCGAGCAGCTGTTTGGCGGCTCCGTCGGCCTGCAGGTCGAGGTGCCCGGGCGAGGTGACGCCCAGATGCAGGCGGCGGATGTCGGCAAGGGTCCCGGCGAGTTGCAGCGATGCGCCGATCCGCTTGTCGCGCAGCACGGCGCGGTCGAGGCCGGGAACAAACCGTGCGGCGTCACGCATCCCGACATCGGCCGTCAGGTCGGCCGTCAGCGGGGCGTCCGGGGCCAGGGCGAGGATGCCCGCCCCGGCTTTCACATCGGCCCGGAGGCTCGACTGCGTGGTGGCGATCTTCAGGCCGGTGAGCTCCGCGCCGTCGGGGGAGAGGGCGAGCGATCCGCACAGCTCCTCGACGGTGAATCCCGACCGTTCGGCGAAACGCATGCTGCGGATCCGTACGGCCAGCTGCGCCCCGTACGAACGGAGCGAGTCGATTTCGGCTTTTACTTCGCTTCGTCGTCGCTGCCCGGATGGGCTACCAAGAACTGGCTGCCGACGCTCTTCGCCGACAGCCTCGGGGTGCCGATGTCCGCGGCCGGACCGATCTCTACCTTTACGATTGCCTTCTCGTCGTTCCTTGGCGTGATGATCGGCGGCCCGCTCTCCGACCGGTGGGTCAAGCGCAACCTCCGCGGGCGTATCTACACGAGTGCCATCGGCCTGGGACTGATGGTCCCGGCTTTGGTGCTGCTGGGCCTCGGGCACGGCATGTATGCAGCCGTGGGTGCGGGGCTCTGTTTCGGAGTCGGCTTCGGCATGTTCGACACGAACAACATGCCGATCCTGTGCCAGTTCGTCCCGGTACGCCTGCGTGCGACGGCCTATGGAATCATGAACATGACGGGCGTCTTCGCCGGTGCGGCCTGCACCGAGGTGCTGGGCCGCTGGGCCGACGGAGGCAACCTCGGGCTGGGATTCGCCCTGCTGGGCGGCGTGATTGCCGTGGCGCTGTTTGTCCAGCTCAGCGTGCTCCGGCCGACGACCGACAACATGGAGTGATCCGCTGCCGGGCAACGGAAAAGGCCCTGCCGAACGACGGCAGGGCCTTTTTTCATGTTCCGGGGTGCGTTCCGCGATGCAGGGCCGTCAGTTGATGATGACGCTGGCGAAGTATTCGCGGAGCAGCGAGGCGGCCCGGTCGAGCTGTTCGGGCGTGTTCTCCCTGACGTCGCACAACCGGTATTCGAGTCCCATCGCCTCGTATTTGTGTACCCCGAGCGTGTGGTAGGGCAGCAGCTCGACCCGCTCGATCATTCGGTAGCCGCCCAGCCGTTCGCCCAGCGCGCGGATGTCCTCTTCGGCGTCGCTGTAACCCGGAACCAGCACGTAGCGCAGCCAGAAGGGCTTTGCGTGCTCCTCGAGCCAGGCTGCCGTGCGCAGCGTCTGCGTATTGTCGCGGCCGGTGAGGGCGCGGTGGCGCTCCGGCGAGGCCTGCTTGACGTCGAGCAGCACCAGATCGACCAGCCCCAGCAGCTCCTCGACGGCCGGGTTCCATACCCCGCCGTTCGAGTCGAGGCAGACATGGATGCCGGCCTCCTTGAGCGAGCGGACCAGCGGGACGAGTCCTGCGGCCTGGAAGGTCGGTTCGCCACCCGAGAAGGTGATGCCTCCGCGGCGCCCGAAGAAGGGTTTCTGATCGACGGCCATGCGGAGAATCTCCGCGGCCTCGGTCGGCTTGCCGCTGCAGGCCTCGATCGTATCGGGGTTGGCGCAGTAGAGACAGCGGAAGTTGCAGCCCTGCAGGAAAACGACGAGCCGGAGTCCCGGCCCGTCGAAAGTTCCCATGGATTCGTAGGAGTGTACGCGAATCATGTCGTCCGCCGGTTTACATGCGCTCGTGGAAACTGCGGCTGATGACCTCGAGCTGGTGTTCGCGGCTCAGCTTGGTGAAGTTCACGGCGTAGCCCGACACGCGGATCGTCAGCTGCGGGTACTTCTCGGGGTGCTCCATGGCGTCTTCGAGCATCTCGCGGTTGAGCACATTGACGTTCAGGTGGTGTGCCCCCTTGGTGAAGTAGCCGTCGAGCATCGTCACCAGGTTCTCCACGCGGTCCTCGGCCGTGGGGCCCAGCGACTTCGGAACGATCGAGAAGGTGTTCGAGATGCCGTCCTGCGAGTCGCGGTAGCGGAGCTTGGCCACCGAAGCGAGCGAGGCGATGGCGCCGCTCTTGTCGCGGCCGTGCATCGGGTTGGCACCCGGGGCGAAGGCCACGCCCTTGGCGCGTCCGTCGGGCGTTGCGCCGGTCTTCTTGCCGTACATGACGTTCGAGGTGATTGTCAGCAGCGACAGCGTCGGGCGGGCGTTCTTGTAGACGGGCAGCTTCTTGAGCTCCTCGCTGAAGTAGTAGACCAGATCGACGCCGAGGTGATCGACGCGGTCGTCGTTGTTGCCGAAGCAGGGGAATTCACCCTCGATGTCGAAGCTCTCGGTCAGCCCCTCGGCGTTGCGGCGGGGCGTCACCTTGGCATACTTGATGGCCGACAGCGAGTCGAGTGCGATCGACAGTCCGGCTACGCCGTAGGCGAGGTTGATGCGCGGGTCGGTATCGACGAACGCCATCTGGGCCTTTTCGTAGTAGTACTTGTCGTGCATGTAGTGGATGATGTTCATCGCCTCGTTGTAGACGCGGGCGATCTCGTGCAGCACCTTCTTGTAGTTCTGCATCACCTCCTCGAAGCGCAGCGGGCCCTCCGACAGTGCGGGGATCCCCTTGACCATCAGCGTGCCGGTGTTCTCGCAGCGGCCTTCGTTGATGGCCAGCAGCAGCGCCTTGGCCAGGTTGCAGCGGGCGCCGAAGAACTGGATCTGGCGGCCGATGTCCTGGTACGAGACGCAGCAGGCGATGCCGTAGTCGTCCGAATGGCGGACCTCACGCATCAGGTCGTCGTTCTCGTACTGGATCGAGCTGGTGTCGGCCGAAACCTTGGCGCAGAA
>ERZ827088.1492-NODE-1492-length-28601-cov-3.513102_pt1 | contig 28601 bp, 18 predicted proteins | sample MGYA00519922_ERZ827088 | MGnify/ENA primary metagenome ERZ827088 (study PRJEB31778, sample SAMEA3449254) | human gut metagenome | biome: human gut; feature: human-associated habitat; material: faeces | place: United Kingdom | collected 2010/2012 ...
TCTTAAAAGAAAATCCTGAAAAAGAAAAGAAAAAAAATATACGAAAAATATCGTAATTTAGGGGCGTTTACCGAAAAAGAACTTTTTGTATAAGCCGAAAATATCAAAACAAATATCTGATGGATAATAAAGTAACGAATCTTGCAGCCGACAATATACGCATTCTGGCTGCTTCTATGGTAGAGAAAGCCAACTCGGGACACCCCGGAGGTGCGATGGGGGGAGCCGATTTTGTAAATGTACTTTTCTCGGAGTATCTGGTATATGACCCCGAAAATCCGCGTTGGGAAGGTCGCGATCGTTTTTTCCTCGACCCCGGGCACATGTCGCCTATGCTCTACTCGGTATTGGCTCTCACCGGAAAATTCACGATGGAAGAATTAAGCCGGTTCCGCCAATGGGACAGCCCTACGCCGGGGCACCCCGAAGTAAATGTCATGCGCGGTATCGAAAACACTTCGGGTCCTTTGGGACAAGGACATACCTATGCTGTGGGGGCTGCTATCGCCGCCAAGTTTCTGAAAGCGCGTCTGGGCGATGTCATGAATCAGACGATCTATGCCTATATTTCCGACGGCGGTGTGCAGGAAGAGATTTCTCAGGGTTCCGGCCGTCTGGCAGGACACCTCGGTCTCGACAACCTCATCATGTTCTACGACTCCAACGACATACAACTCTCGACGGCTACCGATGCCGTAACCAGTGAAGATGTCGCCAAGAAATACGAGGCATGGAATTGGAACGTCATTACTATCGACGGTAACGATCCCGATGCTATACGCGGTGCGCTCGACCAAGCCAAGCAGGTAAAAGGACAACCCACCCTCATCATCGGAAAAACCGTGATGGGGAAAGGTGCCCGTAAAGCCGACGGGAGCAGTTACGAAAATAATTGCGCTACGCACGGTGCTCCTCTCGGTGGCGATGCTTATGTCAATACCGTCAAGAATTTGGGAGGAGATCCCGAAAATCCGTTCCGCATCTTCCCCGAGGTGCAAGAGCTTTATGCCCGTCGCGCCGAAGAGTTGAAAAAAATAGTTGCCGCCCGTTATGCGGCCAAAGCCGAGTGGGCGAAAGCCAATCCCGAATTGGCGGCCAAAATGGAAGACTGGTTTGCGGGAAAAGCTCCTGTTGTGAACTGGGACGCCATCGAACAAAAACCCGGTGCGGCAACCCGTGCAGCTTCGGCTACGGTACTCGGTGCGTTGGCTACGCAAGTCGAAAACATGATTGTCTCTTCGGCCGACCTCTCCAACTCCGACAAGACCGACGGATTCCTGAAAAAAACGCACGCCTTTACCCGCGATGATTTTTCGGGAGCATTCTTGCAGGCCGGTGTATCGGAGCTGACGATGGCCTGCTGTTGCATCGGTATGGCTTTGCACGGCGGTGTCATTCCGGCTTGTGCAACCTTCTTCGTGTTCTCCGACTACATGAAACCCGCTGCACGTATGGCCGCACTTATGGAAGTTCCGGTAAAATTCATCTGGACGCATGACGCTTTCCGTGTAGGAGAAGACGGTCCTACCCATGAGCCGGTAGAACAGGAAGCGCAAATCCGGTTGCTCGAAAAACTCAAAAATCACAAAGGCCACAGTTCGATGCTCGTCCTCCGTCCCGCCGATGCCGAGGAGACGACCGTTGCATGGCGTCTGGCCATGGAAAATACGGCGACTCCTACTGCGCTGATCTTCTCCCGCCAGAATATCGCCAATCTTCCGGCCGGAAACGATTACAACCAAGTTTCCAAAGGTGCCTACATCGTTGCCGGTTCCGATACCGCTCCCGATGTCGTATTGGTTGCTTCGGGTTCCGAAGTTTCCACATTGGTGGCCGGAGCCGAGAAGTTACGTGCCGAAGGAATCAAAGTACGTATTGTTTCAGCTCCGTCCGAAGGGCTTTTCCGTATGCAAAGCAAGGAATATCAAGAGAGCGTTATTCCTTCGGGCGCAAAAGTATTCGGACTTACCGCCGGACTGCCCGTTACGCTCGAAGGGTTGGTGGGTGCCAACGGTAAAGTATTCGGACTCGAATCGTTTGGTTTCTCTGCCCCTTATAAGGTCCTTGATGAGAAACTGGGATTTACGGCACAAAATGTTTATGACCAAGTAAAAGCCATGTTGGCTTGATCTTTTATTCCTGCTCAGGTAACGAATCCCGACTGACGACAATTGTCGTCAGTCGGGATTCGTTTTTCTTCATGCCGGGCGACAGCCAATGCCCCAAGTGCTCCCGGTAGAATAATAAGATTTCTCTATATGCTCGAAATGAAAGAACTGTCATTCTGAAAGGCTTTGCCTTGAAGAATCTCTTGCCAAAACGTATGTCATTCTAAGGTGTGGAGTACCGAAGATTCTCTTACCAAGTGAGCGAACATGAGATCTCTCACATACGTTCGAGATGACAAGCAATGTCATTCTGACGACCACAGGGAGGAAGAATCTCTACCCCAAGCGATAATAACATGAGATTCTTCGTATACACTCGGAATGATAGAACGAAGAAATTCCTCACACTCGGTCTATGGCCTCGGTTCGGAATGACAAACACCACTTCCACGGCACAAAAAGGAGATGAACCTTTACTTAATAAATCGCAATCGGTTATAAAACTTTCCTTAATGAGGTTGTAAAAGTCAATAACTCATAAAAGTTTTTCTAAAAATCAATGCAGAGTATAGAATAAAATATTGTTGAAAATCAATAAATTAATAAGATTACTCAAAAACGGATTAAAAAATATATCAAAAAAAATTTGCTTTGCGCAAATTATAATATATCTTTGCCCCAAGAATTTCAATAGGTACAAGTATAGATCAACGTTAAAATATAATGAAAAATCAACTAAGAACCAAATTTGGAAAATTATGAAAAAGAAGTTTTTAACAGGAATGTTACTGGGTACGCTGGCACTGTCGGCAACCCCGTTTGTTGTAGGCTGTTCTGATGACGACGACATAAGCCGTCTCGAAGAACAAGTTGCAGCAAACACAAATGCAGCAACCGTCGATAAAAACGAATTGCTCGCGCTGATCAATAAAACGTCGGCCGAACTGACCGAACAACTTGAGCTGGCGGTTTCGGGCAAAGCCGATAACCAAGCTGTCATAGAGTTACAGAAAAAAGTCGCAGCCCTCACCGAGCAACTCAACTCGGCATCGGGTACCGCTACCGAGCAGATTACTTCGCTCATTTCCCAAATCAACGCTTTGGTAGAACAGGTAGATGCTGTGAAAGGCGATCTTTCTGTTCAAAAGACAGAACTTGAAAACCAAATCGCCCAACTCAAACAAGAAATCGAAAATGCCAATAGCGAAGAAATAGAGACTCTGACCCAAGAGCTCACCTCGCTGCAAAACGACTTGCTGGCTGTGAAAAGAATGGCCGAAAATAACGGAGCTTCCATTGCCAGCCTGACACAGAAAATCACTGAACTCGAAAATCTCTCCGCAAAAGTCAGCGCCCTCGAAAGTAGCAGCCAAACCTATGCTGCCGACATAGCCGCTATCAATGCGACCCTTTCTACGCTGGCCACCAGCCAAGAACTCAGTACGCTCGATACCGAACTTTCCGGAGAGATAGCCGCTATCAACCAGAAACTCAGTTCATATGTAGAGAGCAGCGACTATAACGCACTCGCAAGCCGCGTTAACGCTCTCGAACAGTACAAGAATGAAACGTTGGTAGCTGCCCTCAACGGAAAAGCCGACGCTGCCGATATGAGCAACGCTCTTGCGCGCATAAGCTCGCTCGAATTACAAATAGGTCAAGCCGACATTACCGAAATCGACAACGAAATCGAACAGTTGAAGAAAGACTTTAAAAACATCATCGGTATGGCCAATGCCCAAGTACAGAGCTTCATGTATATTCCGAGCAACGCCGAGCGTACGGTAGAATTCAACTACCTCTTCCTCAAAGATGGAAGCAAAGAACTTAAAATCGCCGAACCGCTTCCTACACAACTGGCATTCAGAGTGTCGCCCGCCTCTGCCGCCGCATCGTTTGCCGACAACTACGCTTTCTCTTTCGAGAAATATGTACAACGCGCAGATGATGACGTATTCGCTATCGAACTCGCCGGCGCCGATGCCAAAAGCGGCATTGTAACCTTTGATGTAATCGTAGCCAATCCCGACGATTTGAGTTCGAGCAACACTTCGTGGTCGTCGTGCATTTACCTGCACTCGAAAAATCTGAGTGTAGACAGTTCTGCCGTCAATACCCAAATAACCTCGGACTTCTTCACCATGAGCGCAAAAAGAGAAGTTCTCGCCAATATCTATGCCAACTCACGGAATAACATCGCCAGCCAAGAACTGATCATCGAGGACGGAACAACTATCAGCTACGATACGGTTCTCACAGATGTAAATGCGGTGTGGAGCAACGGTAACAGGGACTTGCTGGCCTCTTACAACATCAAAGATTACTCTGTTTCTTACGCGCTTACAGGCACGGGTAAAGATTATTTCAAATTTGAAAACGGCGTTCTCAGTCCGAAAGACACCAAAAACATAGACGGTGATGGAGCAACGGCAAATATAAAATCTACCCTCAAAGTGGCCGGAAAATCGTATGATATGACGTATGCAGCCGTTACCTTGAAAGCCAAAACCGAATTTGTCGGCACATTTGAAACCGAGAAGTTTGATTATGCTTCGGAGTACTCAAAAAGTATGAGCGCAAGCGCTATCGCTGAGGAAGTCAATATGACTGTTGAAAACTTCATGGGTAACTTCGAGTTTACTTCTTCCTCTCAAATTAACGAAGAAGACGTTTTCACATACAGTGAAGGGCACTTGACATTGAAAATACCAGCAAAAACTCCTATCGCCAAGAATGAACAAAAGGTGGAAGCCGTCTTCACCGGTAAGGACGGAAATTATAGGGATAAAACCGTTACCCTCACCGCCACCCTGCAACAGGTTGTACCCTCGTATGAGATAAGTATAAAACCCGATGCTCCTACGATACTTGTCAACGTAACTTCTCCCGACAAAACAACAATCACGGGTATAGAAGATATTACGCTCGACGTCGAGGAATACTTCATGAAGACAACAAATACAGACGCTCTCGATGCACTTTACGGCGAAGGTAACTACACATTTGAAATCAACGTTTCTTTTGAAGATGGGTGTAAAGGTGTCTCCCAAGACGGGGCGGTAATAACCGTAGACCAAGCTACTTACAACGGGAAAAATATTACCGTAACATCTACGGTGATGGTTGCCGGCGAGAAGAAAGACGAAGTGAAGAAGACATTCGACGTACAACACATCATAACCAAGTGGGACGGTGGTACGAGCAAATCGTTCACCCTTACCAAAGGAACGAAACTCAACCTCGGCGAAGGCTTCGCCCTCTCGACCACGATCGGTGCAACGCTCAACAACCACAAACCGATTGTTCTCTGGAAAAATGGTGCCGATGTCGTATGGGATACTGAAAACGGCTCACTCTTTAACAATGGTGTGGACGTGATGACCCTTTACGGCCTGACCTCTCCCAGCTGTACGATCAAAACCAAGAACGTAGACTCATACATCAACGTAGATGGTTTCGTTATCGAAATGAAAGAGGTGGAAACTGCTCCGGCCAGAGACATCGTAATCGAGGCAGTCATCAATGTGAAGTCGTTCTGGGGTGAAGTAGAAGGAATGCCCGCCAACGGCGAGATTCCCGTTACCATCACGATCCCTCAATCAGAATGGGCAAAATAAAAAATAAATAGCAGTAAAGCAAATATCCCTAAACTGTTGAGTAAGGGAAAATCTGAAAATTACTTTTTCCCTTGATGCCGACTACCGGTGAGATGAGAATCTCGCCGGTAGTTTTTTTATAATACCGGGAACGCTCGTCTGTTTACATGTCATTAGAAAAGATAAAAGAAGATACCTACCATATATTAGCATTCAACCTCACGCAGATCGAAATATGGCAATCGCTTTTTCTTTTCAACAGCGTATGCAGTAAGATCCTCACCCAAGAAAAAACAGACTTTTTTCTTGGGTGAGGATTATTCGTTATTTTTGTACAGCTACAAACAAAAGAACATATTACCATGAAGAAACGGATATTCGCCGCAGCGTGTGCGGGGCTTTGCTGGGTTGCCGTCCATGCTCAAGATTCACTGCCTTATCAAAATCCATCTTTATCGCCCTCCGAACGGGCCGAAGACTTGTTGCACCGCCTTACGCTCAAAGAAAAAGTCTCTCTCATGAAAAACGGCTCGGCTGCTGTGGAGCGACTGGGAATACCGGCTTATGACTGGTGGAACGAAGCATTGCATGGCGTGGGGCGTGCGGGATTGGCAACCGTATTCCCGCAAACCATAGGCATGGCAGCGACCTTCGACGACGAGTCCGTGTACGAAACTTTCAACATTATTTCGACCGAGGCCCGGGCCAAACACCACCAGTCCAAGCGGACACAGGATAAATTACAAAGGTATCAAGGTCTTACATTTTGGACGCCCAACATCAATATTTTCCGCGATCCCCGTTGGGGACGCGGTCAGGAGACCTACGGAGAAGACCCTTACCTCACCGGACGTATGGGTGTAGCTGTCGTTCTCGGTCTGCAAGGCGATACAGCTGCACACTATAACAAACTGCACGCCTGCGCCAAACATTTTGCCGTGCATAGCGGGCCCGAATGGAATCGCCATTCGTTCGATGCCGAAAACATCGCTCCGAGAGACTTGTGGGAGACTTACCTGCCTGCCTTCAAAGAACTGGTGCAGGAAGCACGAGTAAAAGAGGTCATGTGCGCCTATAACCGCTACGAGGGAGAACCTTGTTGCAGCAGCAAAAAATTGCTCATTCATATTCTGCGGGAACAGTGGGGCTACCGCGACATCGTGGTCTCGGATTGCAGTGCCATAAGCGACCTTTTCAAAAAAGGACATCACGAGACGCACGCCACGAAAGAAGAGGCGTCGGCCGATGCCGTCATCAGCGGGACCGATCTCGAATGCGGCAGCAACTACTCATCGCTGGTAAAGGCCGTGCGAGACGGCCTGATTACCGAAGCGCAAATCGACACATCGGTCCGCCGGTTGCTGAAAGCCCGTTTTGAACTGGGGCTTTTCGATCCCGACAGTATCGTGCCCTGGGCGCAAATACCCTATTCGGTGGTCGATTGCGAAGCCCATAAAGCCAAAGCTCTCGAAATGGCCCGAAAGAGCATGACACTCCTCTATAACAAAGACGGGATTCTTCCTCTCGACAAAGGAAAACGCATAGCAGTCATCGGCCCTAATGCCGCCGACTCGGTTATGCAATGGGGCAATTACAACGGATTCCCCTCGCATACCTCTACGCTGCTGCTCGCTTTACAAGAAAAAGGTATACCTTTTACATACCGCAAAGGGTGCAACTGGGTGGGAGAAAAAGTATTCAACAGCGTTTTTGACCATTGCTCGGCCGACGGTAAAACCGGTTTTTCTGCGACTTACTGGAACAATACCGAAATGAAAGGTGATGCCGTAATACGCACCCATGTGCCGCTGCCGTTCAATTTCGATATTGGAGGAGCCGACGGCTTTGCCTCCGGCGTGTCGCTCTATGATTTCACCGGGCGGTACACGGCCGTATTTTCGCCCGAGCACTCCGGCGACTATATCTTCACATTGTCGGCGAATGACGGATTCAGACTGATAATCGACGGCGATACGCTTGCTAATTTCTGGTATGACTCGCAAGCCCGTGCCAACAACGAAATCTGCTTCACCGCCGAAGCCGGCAAGCAATATGATGTCGTTGTCGAATATGTACAGGGTGGAGGCGAAGGACATCTGCGCTTCGACGTAGGCCGGTACGAAACCGTCGATCCCGAAGCGCTTGCCCGTAGCATCGAGGAAGAAACCGTAATCTTTTCCGGGGGTATCACACCCCGCCTCGAAGGCGAGGAGATGCGGGTAGACTATCCCGGATTCAGAGGCGGAGACCGTACGGCTATCGAGCTTCCGCAAGTACAAAGCGATATTATCACAGCCCTGAAAAAAGCCGGCAAGAGAGTGATTCTCGTACTCAACTCGGGTAGTGCGATAGGCCTCGAACGGGAGATGCCTTACGTCGATGCCGTCTTGCAGGCGTGGTATCCGGGGCAAGCCGGAGGAACCGCCGTAGCCGATGTGCTGTTCGGTGACTACAATCCGGCAGGACGGCTCCCGATTACATTCTATAAGAATACGGCACAATTACCCGACTTCGAAGATTACAGCATGAAGGGACGTACTTATCGCTACATGCAGGAAGAACCGCTTTTCCCCTTCGGACACGGATTGAGCTACACGACCTTTGCTTACGGCAAGGCATCGCTCGATAAGAAAGTCCGGGCCGGAAAAGAAAACCGCCTAACCATATTGTTGACAAACAGCGGAACCCGCGACGGTGAGGAAGTCATACAGGTATATGTCCGCAACTTGCAAGATCCCGACGGGCCGGAGAAATCGTTGCGGGCATTCAAACGGGTATCTCTTCGTGCCGGTGAGACTCGGAAAATAACCGTTGACTTACGCCCCTCGACATTCGATTTCTATGATCCCGAAAACGGTACGGTGTGGAGCAAGCCCGGGAAATACGAAATTCTATATGGCGGCACATCGGACGACAAGGAGTTGAAAAAACTCTCTGTTACGCTCAAATGATGTACTGCTGAAATACACAACCGGCGGCCTGCAATCAGGCCGCCGGTTGTGTATTTCAGGGGTTATTGCGGTCAACTCTGTTTGTACTCCGAGGGAGACATTCCGGTACGCCGCTTGAAGTAGGTACCGAAAAACGACTGGTTGGGGAAATTCAGATAGTAGGCGATCTGTTGAATACTCATCGTCGAAAATTTCAACAGATTTTTCGCTTCGAGAATTACGCATTCGTCTATCCATTCGGCCGCCGAACGACCGCTCACCTGCTTGATGAGCGTCGTCAGATATTTGGGGGTAATGTGCAACAAAGAGGCATAAAAACCCAATGAACGTTCTTTGCAATAATGCTGCTGCAAGTGGCGCATAAACTCACGGAAGTATTCTTCTCTCCGATTTCTGACTGTCTCGATCGATGCCGTTTCCCGCATCTGCATTACCCGACTGAAAATAGCACAGATCTTATATATGGCAATACTCGTATATCCACGTAAAATCTCTTTCTGATAAGCCTTTCCTGAGAGAGTTTCCATCTCTCTTTCTATCGTCTCGAAAATTTGGCGAATATCATCTAACTCCTCGGGCAGAATCGTTATACACAGATTATCCAAAATATTGGCAAAACGCGGTAACAAATTCCTCAAATCGAGATGCACATCTCTCAAAAAATTCTCATCAAATGCCATTACATGTACTATGCTATCTTCTATTTCATCGATTTTCACGATTGTATTGGGCATATTGATACAGAGTGTATTTTCTTGCAATACATACTGTTTGAGATTCGATGTAAATCTCACCTTCCCTTTTTCACAAATGACAGCCGTCATGGCATCGACGCGACATGGATATAAAAACAACGGAATAGCTTTCTGTTCAATTTTATTCTTATCTATTCCATGATATGTCGATACAAGACAACCATCATGGAACGAAAATCGTTTATTCGCACCGTTATACAACTCTTGTAAAGAAAAACTTACGATATTCATTTTCTCCATAAAAATTTCTTTTATAAGGCAAATATAAGAAATATAGAACAAAATATTTTTCTATATTTTCTTTTTTAGGATTTTTAGAACATAAAATATTCCTTTTATCAACAATTATATGACCTTTGATTCTTGAAAAAGGTTTAATCTATGGAAATAAGATTTATTACAAGAAACAAAAATAGAAATTACGGAAAAATAAAAAGAGAAGAAATAATATAAAATTCATTATATCAATATTATATATCACATTTTCATCATTTTTATTATCCATAAGATAGTATTCGTCTTATCTTTTTATTGAGGTGTACGAACATTCAAGAGGGAAAAAAGATATATAACATACTCACCGTATATCATCATTACTTTATTAGGTGAGATGATTTTTCCTTTCTCATGGTCGTCGGAATGCGACGCTTGTCATTCCGAGTGCATACGAGGAATCTCCCACCTTTTATCGGAAGAGATTCTTCAAGGCAGAGCCTTTCAGAATGACATCGCTTGTCATCTCGAACGTAAGTGAGAGATCTCACAATAGGCTCGCTTGGCGGGAGATTCTTCACTCCACGCTGTTCCGTTCAGAATGATAGTTATGTCATTCCGAATGAATGCGAGGAATCTCCTACTCTCTATTGGTTGAGATTCTTCACTTCACTATCGTTCCGTTCAGAATGACAGTCAAGTGTCATTCTGAATGATCATGAGGTATCTCAGACTATTTGATTTTAAGAGAGTTCCAGACCGAAAATGTCTTTCAGTCTGTTCAATTCGGGATTTTTTTCGGCCAGCATGACAAATCGTTCACCGGGGCTGAATGCCTTTTGCCGTTCTTCGCGTTCACGTTCACGAATCCGCATTTCAAGATGTGTATTGCGCAATTCCGTGCGGAGGAAAGCCATCAGGTCGGCCCCCCGGCCATTGAGCTTATCCATTTGGGCTCTGTTATCGACCACGACCTCGAATGTTGTGGCGTCGAGCATTTGAGGCATACACAAATACATTGTCTGTACCAGTACCGTTTCGGTAGGAATCTTTTTGGTAAAACGCAGCCATGCCTCATGCAGGGCATCGAGAGCAAAAGGCTCGTTCATTTCGACAGTCGTTTCGACTGTTGCCACCGGCGTTTCCGAAGGATCCGGCTCTACACCGTGTTTGAGTGAAATACGAGGGATTTTACGAGTCGGAACTTTTGCCTGTGGAGTAGCGACTTGCGGTCTCGGAATTTGGAGGCGAGAGGCTGCCGGAGCTGCTTCTTCACCTGCCGTCCGGGGTTGCCCGTATTCCTGCTGGGGTTCAGATGCTGCCGATGGCGATTGTGCCGCGGCCTCCACAACCGACTTATTTGTTTGAGCGGTGGTCGGAGACACCGCTGGACGAGGGTTTGCGGCAGGAGTTGACGGGGTCGAAAGTATTCTTGCTTCGGACGACCGTCCTATTTCTTGCGGCATTCCGAGACTGCATATCTTTATAAGCATCAATTCCACGAGCAAACGTTTGTTGTTGCTGATACGGTAGTCGAGGTCGCAGCGGTTGCTCAAATCCATCGCCTTGTAGAGGAAAGCCTTGTCGCAACGTTCGGCTTGTCGGGCATACTGTTCGGCGACAGCCGTTCCGACGTCGAGCAACGGGAGCGTCGCCGCATCTTTACTTACCATGAGATCCCTGAAATGGCTGCTCAGTCCGTTGACGAAAAGTTGCGCTCCGAAACCGGCCCGCAATACCGAGTCGAAAACGAGCAAGGCCTCCGGGACATTACCGTCCAACAGTGCATCGGTGAGCCTGAAATAATAGTCGTAATCGAGAATATTGAGATTTTCTATCGTCGTCTGGTACGTGATATTTCCACCCGAGGAGGCGGCGACCTGATCGAAAATAGACAATGCGTCGCGCATACCGCCATCGGCCTTACGGGCGATGACATTCAAGGCATCGTCGTCGACGGTAAAACCTTCCTGCGAAGCGACATAACGCAGGTGTTCGACTATATCTTCAATGGTGATACGCTGGAAATCGTAAATCTGGCAACGAGACAGAATCGTCGGCAACAATTTGTGTTTCTCGGTCGTTGCCAATATGAAAATGGCATGATGGGGCGGTTCTTCGAGGGTTTTCAGAAACGCATTGAACGCTGCCGTCGACAACATGTGTACCTCATCGATAATAAATACCTTGTAGCGTCCGAGTTGCGGCGGAACGCGCACTTTATCGATAAGGCTGCGTATTTCGTCGACCGAGTTGTTCGATGCGGCATCGAGCTCGATGATGTTGTACGAGCGCTGCTCATTGAAAGCACGGCATGACTCACATTCGTTACAAGCCTCCCCGTCGGGTGTAGGGTGTTCGCAGTTGATGGTCTTTGCAAAAATGCGGGCGCAAGTGGTTTTTCCCACTCCCCGGGTTCCGCAAAAAAGATAGGCGTGTGCCAGTTTGCGGGTAACGACCGCCGCTTTGAGCGTCTGTACCAAAGCTTTTTGCCCGACGACAGAGCGGAAGGTTGTGGGGCGATACTTACGAGCCGAGACGATATAGTTGTCCATAAAAAGAATTATCTACCGAAAAGACAAAGATAAGGAATTGATTCGGGATTCCCGTTATCGTCTTTCCAAAATCGAACAAACCTCAATATAAAGTTTCCCTGTCGAACAAAACGGTGGCAGACAGTTGCAACAATAAGAGAAAAAACCGGGAAGAGTAAAGCCTTCTAAATTTCGGAAACTATATCTCCTCCATACTTTTATATACAATATCAACCACTCTTTTTTGACATTCATCGGCATTCTGCAAGGGAGAAGATGCAATGAGTTGCAATACACAAGTCGAATGCGTATGGGCTTCGTTCAAAATGACAGGGTTTTCCGTTTCGATATGGAAGCCGTTACGTTTGTAAAACTCTATTCTTCTTTTATTTATATTATTGACGGGTCGCTCCACTTCTCCTATAATAGGGAGATCCGACTCTTTTAGAAGTTGTTCCAATGTCATGGAACCGAGATTTTGGTTCCGTTTTTCTTCGAGAACAGCCAAATAAAGCAGATAGCGACAAATGCCAAGTTCCCAAATGACCGCCATTCCGCAAAATTCATTATCTTCCGTAATAGCGTAAAAGGTCATCGATCGGCAATTCTCGATCATCATCATAAACTTCTCTGTCTCTATACGTTCGTCATCAGGGAAAGCCGATTCGTAGAGTGCAGGAACTTTTTCAAGCAGTGAGTCTGTCCGTTTGATTATCTTTTTCAGTATCATATATAGAGTTATTATCTGTAAAAATAAAATCAAAGAAAGTTCCTACTGTAAAGAAGCAAGCCGAGATAAAAAAACGACAGAAAAATATTTTTTAGTGGGAAGGCAGTTCAAACCCCAGCGGCAGCAAATCACCGGCAGACTCGGCGATGTATATGTCTTCGGCTCCGCACATCAATGTGCGTAACGGTGTGGCATAGCGGAGTTCTGTTTCGCGCATGACCTGACGGCAAGCCCCGCAGGGCGTTATGGGAGAAACGACTTCCTCGCCGTTGTTTTCGGCGGCAATGGCCAGCAGTACCGGAGGCGTGTCGTGCGAAATCGCCCCGGTGGAGAAAAGCGCTACCCGTTCGGCACAAAGACCTTCGGGGTAAGATCCGTTTTCCTGATTGCTCCCGGTGATGATACGCCCGTCGGCCAGCTCTATCGCAGCACCCACACGGAAGCCCGAATAGGGGGCGTATGCTCCTTTCACGGCTGCACGAGCCTTATCTACCAAAATTTTTTCATTGTCGGTTAATTCATTATAACGACAAACCGTTATCTTTGCCGATAGATGAAGTTGTCTTGCCATAGGACTTTTTATTGGATTCTCACAAATATAATGCTATTTTCCGATAAATCCTATTTGCCGACCACCGATTTTGATAATTGATTTATGCCCGAGAATATGGACTGTTGCCGGAAATTTACCCTCGTCTGCTTGTTGTCGCTTGTTGTCGCAACGGTGTTTTCACAATCGAAAAATCCCATCTATCTCGATTATATACGCAAATACAAAGATATTGCCATCGAACATCAAAAACGGTATAAAATCCCGGCCAGTATCACTTTGGCGCAAGGTCTTATCGAGTCGGCTGCCGGAACCAGCGAGTTGGCAAAGAAATCGAACAATCATTTCGGTATCAAATGCCATAATTCATGGGAGGGCAAACGGGTGTATCACGATGATGATGCAAAGGGAGAATGTTTCCGAAAATACCGGAATCCCAAAGACTCGTACGAAGACCATGCCCTGTTTCTGACCAAAAGTCCCCGATACGGAAAACTTTTTAAACTCGACATTACCGACTATAAAGGTTGGGCGCATGGCTTGAAACGTTGTGGCTATGCAACCGACAAAGCGTATGCCAGTAAACTTATACAAACGATCGAATTATACGGCCTGCACCGTTACGACGGAAAAGGTCTCCCACGTATGCCCAAGAATTATGAGTATCACGATATGGAATCGAAGTGGGGATTACCTTACGTGGTAGCCCGGGAAGGCGACACGCAAAAACTCATTGCCCGGGAGTTTGAACTTTATGCTTACCAGATACGTCGTTATAACGACTTTCCTCGGGGATATACGCTCAAAGCCGGTGATATAGTGTATCTCAAAGCAAAACGCCGCAGAGCCAAAAAACCGAACAAAACACATACCCTCGCCCCGGGAGAGTCTCTGCACGACGTTTCCCAAAAATATGGGATCAAGTTGAAGTGCTTACTCCATAGAAATGATATATCGGGCGAAAAAATTCCCCGTCCCGGCGATGTGCTGCGTCTGCGTTGACGCAGCAGTCCATGACCCGTAGATCAGCATAAACGCCCGGCGATAATCGCCGGGCGTTTATGCTTCTGTGGACCGACCCGATGAATTCAGTCGTCGGAAAGGGAAAAATTTTTGTTGGCAAACAACTCTGCCAATCCGGTAATTTGTTTCAACCGTAACAATTCGTCCCTATCCATTCCTATATTCCGCTCTATCCAACGGTCGGACATACCGGCTTTGGTCAGTTCCGAGACGATTTCGCTCATCAGTTCGACATTATGCGTTCCTCTGGCACGATTGTGGCGTATCGTCGAAGCCATGCGATTGGAAATGTCTTTTTCTATGACGACAACCGGCAGAAGCCCATGTTCCCGTTCATATATGCGGCGCGACGTTTTCATCACCATATACCGGTGATAGCCGTCGACCAGTTCGTAAATATCCTTGTCGGCAATGTAATAGCACACACACGGCATCGTGTAGCCGTCTTCCCATATCGACAATTCGAGCAATTTCATTTCGGGTGGCGCCACTACATTGGGATTGTATGCATTCGCCACCACTTTATCGACCGGGACGGCCATGACCTTGTACACCGGACTTCTGTATCGGATTTCGTTATCTGTTTTCGCCATAAAAATTTTTATACTTTTCCATGATTCGGTCGCGACGTTCTTTTTCGGCTTTTGTGGGAGCAAACCCCATATACTTGCAGGAATGGTCGTTTTTAAGGATACATATGCACATGCGTTTGAACGACGGCAGTTCCCTGAATTCTTCTATATCTATATCGTCGAGATATTCCATCTTCACCGGCTTTTTATCGGTCTTGTAATTGGTAGAGTCTCCCACTTCTATTTTCACGCCCATACGCTGTAATTTTTCTATGGTTTTATCGGCCAGACAGCCCCCTTTGTTCCTCCAAAACTCGATGCTTACGCTCAACTTGTCGAGATACCCCTGCCGGATATCTTCGGGGAGCGTACTCAATAAGAAATGCATATACTTTTCCCATGTCATGCCTTTGGGACACTTTACCGTATACCACCCCATAGCCGAGGTATTACCGTATGTACCGGCAAAATTCACACCGTTTACCCGGCTTATCATACGTCCCCACATCTGCGGGTCGATAACCCGATAAAGTTGAAGGCTGGGGATTGCCGCCGAAATAAACGGACTGGCAACGCGTTGTTTCTCGATCGAAACACCCGCTTGGTAATAAAGGTCGTAGAGATGATTGTACGACCATCCAAAACGTCCGTTGGCCACCCATACATCGGTAGTACGCCAGTCATATATGGGATAGGCATTGTACACGTCGTCGGCAATCTTGCGCGTCCATTTGAAGCGTTCGTAACAACAATAGTTCTTTTCACTATGAATGGCCCGCCAACGGTTGAAACTTTCCTGCGTGCGGATTCCCACGAGACAACACGTGCGACCGGCTCTTTTATAATGGTGCAGCCACTCGGCAAACTTTATCTGGAAATCATAGTCCCACAAATCATCGGAGAAGAAATCGAAGTCTTCTTTGCGGAATGCCGATCGGGGCATCTCCCGCACCCAAAGTTCTTTTTGCGCTTCGTCCCACGGGCGCCAATAACTCTGATGCATCGATGTGCATGTGGGAACCTTGAACGGGACACACACTCGGTAAATATCCAAAATATCGGTATTCTCCGACAGAACTTTTTCCACATAAGCCAGCGTTGCCGAATACTGTACCTCATAATCCATGTGAAAAACACCCAATCGGCATTTCAGCTTATGTTTCCGGATATAATCGATGCAGAGATTCAGCAATACCCCGCTGTCCTTCCCTCCCGAGAAAGAAACATATATATTGTCGAAATCGGAAAAAATTTTCTCTAAACGGGAAAGTGCTGCCTCATATACGTTACGACACCGTCCCATTGTTTCTCATGTATTTCATTTTCACATAGAGCTTCCACTCCCGTTCTATCGAAAAACCTTTTTCTTGAAATATTTCGATGTGGTGAGAATGAACAACAGCGACAAGCGGACACGTAGGAGCATACAGTGTCAATGCTTTATCGATGAAAGCGTCCAACAACTCTTCTTCCGTTTCGGCCGAGACGTAATAATTGTTGATGTAAGCATAGCCGTCCCGACGTTCGATAGGGAAAAAACCTTTTACTGTTTTCCCATCATCTTCGAGGGCAACCAACCACTCATGCCGCACCGATGTTTTATAAGGATAGTTATTGTTTTGCCGCAAAACGGCTGCACTCATAACAAGAGGAGCAACGAGTTTGTACAATCGGGACGAAGTCCCTCCCAAAAGTTCGATATTCATGATACGATGTTGTTTTTGGTCAATTTCCAGGCTCACTGCCGTTTGTTGCAAATATACGTAAAAAAAGAGCTTGTTTTGCATAAAGATTTTGAAAAGTTTCATGAAAAAGGCGCACAAAATTTCAGCTTTTGGTATATTTATAATGTATATATCCGAAATTACCGAAAAGACAGATTTTTTTAAGTTGGGTTCTTGCCCGTTCTTATTGTGCCAATCTACGCAAAATCGCGAAATACCTTATAACCTCGTTATGAAAAATCGGATAGAAACAAAACGTCTGATATTAAGGCTCTTCACAAAAGAAGATATAAACGCTCTATTTGCCATTTTTAGTGATAAAGACGTAAATACATTTCTTCCTATGTTTCCATTGAGGAATATAGAGGAAGCAAAAGAATATCTTCGATACATAGAGGAATATGCAGGATATTACTATGCCATTTGTCTGAAAGAAAACAATATACCTATCGGCTGTATCCATATAAGCGAAGACGACAGCCACGATTTGGGTTATTGTATCGGGAAAAAGTTTTGGTACAAAGGAATTTGTACCGAAGCGTGCCGGGCAATGGTCGGCATGTTGAGACAGGCAGGCATTCCTTATATCACAGCTACACATGATGTAAACAATCCGAGAAGTGGAAATGTGATGCAGGCCATAGGTATGACGTACAGGTACTCTTATGAAGAACTGTGGCAGCCCAAAAACGTTTTGGTAACATTCAGAATGTATCAACTGAATTTCGATGGACAGCAAAATAGGGTATATAAAAAATATTGGGACAAATATCCGGTTCATTTTGTAGAGGAGATATGAGAAAACAAATTTATAATATGATTGCAAACCGAAATCCGATTTATTATAAACAAACCATATCTGCCTTTGGAAAAAATTCATGCTGTATTTGCTCCAATCCCGACGAGACAAAACCTATTCGTTGTCGATAGAATGACTTTTATCCTGTTTTGTGAATTCTTGTAAAAAAGCAGATCTTCTTTATTTTTTCAGGAAATTTGCGTATATTTGAGAGACCATCAAGTATCGTGCGACATGTTACGGAAAGTTTTTTTTATCGCCTGTTTCTCTCTTCCTCTATGTTGTTGTGTCATAGCCCAAGAGTCCTATGAAGAATATCTAAAAGCCCGCAAGAGCGAATACAGCTCTTATAAAAAAAAGGCTCAGGAAGATTTTGCTGCCTACCGGGCAAAAGTCAATGCCGAGTACACCCGGTTCATGCGGGAACGATGGAAAGCCTTTTCGGGAGAGGAACCTATACCTGCTCCTGAGCAAGAACCTCCGGTCCCGCCGACCGTAGCACCGCAAGAAGAACAAGATCGTCCGGCGGTAGACCGTCCTGTCATCATCGATAAAATCATAGAGAAACCGCTTGCACCGATCAGTGTTCCGCAACCGGTCGTACAAATCGATAAAGAACCGCAACCGCTGCCTGTCGTCCCAACGACTCCCCGAAAAGAGAATTTTCCCGAAGACAAGCAACCGAAACCTTCTTCCGATACCCGTTTTGCCTTTTCTTTTTATGGAACGGAATGTCGGGTGCAGCTCGACCGAGAACAAAAATTTACATTGAAAAACTCGCAAGAGGACGCCGTAGCCGATATATGGGAGCAACTTTGTTCCGACAACTATACCGATATGGTAGCCGACTGCCTGAGGCTGAAAAAAGAGCTTGACCTTTGCGACTGGGCCTATCTGAAAATGGCAGAAACTCTCGGAAACGCTTTCTTGGGCAAGGAAAGCGACGAAGCGACTTTGTTACAGGCATTCATTCTCAATCAGTCGGGTTATCGCATACGGCTCGCCCGGGGAAATGACAGTCATCTTTACCTGTTGATAGCCAGCGATTATACGATTTACGGGAAGCGTTTTTTCCTCCTCGATAATTCCCGTTTCTATCTTTTGCGAGCCTATGAGGGCAATACGATGCACATTTTCGATCGGAAATTCCCGAACGATTGTGCATTGAGCCTTGCAGTCGAAAATACGCCCCGCTTCTCATCGGAGATGTCCGATGTCCGTACTCTTGCGGCAAAAAAATACCCCGAAGTTACCGTTACCGTATCGACCAATAAGAACCTGATGGATTTTCTTTCCGACTATCCCTCTTCGGCTGTCGATAACGACGAGAGTACCAAATGGTCAACATTTGCTGATATACCGCTCAGTCCCGAGAATAGAGAGCGGCTTTATCCGGCCTTGCAAAAGGCGATTACAGGAAAAAGCGAACAAGACGCTGCCAATATGCTCATCAATTTCGTACAAACGGCTTTTGTCTATGAATACGACGATAAAGTGTGGGGTGGCGATCGTATTTTTGCTGCCGACGAGACTCTTTACTATCCATACAGCGATTGCGAAGATCGGGCGATTCTTTTCACCCGTCTTGTACGGGATCTGATGGGTCTTGAAACGGCTCTTGTCTATTACCCTGGACATTTGGCCGCAGCCGTGCGTTTCAATGAGAATATTCCGGGGGACTATTTCGTGATCGGAGATAAACGCTATCTGGTGTGCGACCCGACTTACATTGGGGCCAACATAGGTCGCACGATGCAGGGTATGAACAATAACGAAGCGCAAGTCATTTTGCTGGATCGGTAGTGGAATCGATATTTTTCTCTCCGTTGCGGGGAATGATATCCATCTGTTCCATCAGGAAACAAGCGTTCATGTGGCGGGCGATCCCCTCCCGCAAACGGTAATCGAAATGCAGTTCGTCATCGATGATTTCCGATTCGAAGCAGACGGCCGTTACCGTACCCGGGTACTCGTCGGCCAATGAGCCCAATACCAGATCATGAGTAGCGACTACACCCACTGCTCCCAATGCAACCAACTGACGGACAAGTGCAAGTGATCCTTTCTGCTTGTCGACCGAATTGGTTCCTTTGAGAATTTCATCGAGGATAACTAAACATTTTTCTCCCGCACGTTGTCGCACAACCACCTGTTGCAATCGCTTCAACTCGGCGAAGAAATAAGATTCGTTTCCTACCAGAGAATCGGTCGTGTGCAATCCCGTAAAGAGCGTGCACGGAGTAAAGGTCATCTCGTCGGCACACACCGGCGCACCGACCGATGCCAATACGAAATTCACCCCTATTGTACGCAGATAAGTGCTTTTACCGGCCATATTGGCTCCGGTGATAATCAGAAATGAAGGACGGCAGGGCATTTCTACATCATTGCGTACACACTGGGCGGGATCGATAAGAGGGTGGCCCATCCTGCGAGCCCGGTACACGGGTTTATCGGAATCGACAACAGAAGGAAAGGCATAATCGGGGTGATTGTAGGAGAAAGACGCCAAAGAAGAAAGAGCATCGAATCGGGCTACGGCATCGAGCCAACGTAGTACTTCTTTGGCATGGCGGAGAACCCAACGATCGAGAGAGAGAAGTTGCCGGCAATCCCACAGCAGAAAACCATTGAGAAAAAGGAACGCGATGGCATTGTTTCGCTGGTTGAGGTTATCGATGTATCGACGTAAACGGTGCAGACAGACCGATGCTTTTTCTTCGTCGACTGGCTGCATGGCGTAGACTAATTCCTGCAAAGCGACGGATTCGAAATGCTCCGATTCGAGTGCTGCGATGAGACGTTCGTATTTCCCAATAGAATGTAATCCTTTCTCCAACCGTTGTTGTGTGAGGGTAACGCGTTGTGCGATAAACAGTGAGAATAAAAAGCAAAGGCAGAAAAGCAGCCCGATGATCGGCCCGGCTACCGGCCAAGCAAGAGTGCCCAGTGCCAACGCAACATACACGTATGGCAGGGTATTTACCGCAAAAACCGCCCATCGGGAACGAGAAAAGATTTTTCCGGAAAGATTAGATCCGGCAGTTGCGGCATCGTCGACACGCTCGCCCGATACCATACCTTCGGCACAAAAATGCAATCGTAACTCGGTGAGACCCGCTAACTCCCGAACAGCTTCCTGTCGGCTGTGTATAGCATCTACCCCGGCGAGCGGACGACGTAACCAATCGGCTAACTGTTGCCTTCCCACTGCTGTCGATGTACGGTCGATGTAAGAAAAAAGAGATTTATTTCCGAAAATATCGAGGTCGGCGGTATAATCATGTGCCGCATCGAAAAAATCTTCTCCGGTATCGCAACCGGTAAAATCATGGCGGGACAAGCGGACCTCTTTCCGGCAAATATCGAGAACCGCCTCCAAATACGCTTTCTTTGCAAATAAGCGACCATGTACCTTAATCAAATATAGAAAAGCGACGACCGTTACGGCGACAATTATCCACACGACGGTTGCCGTACACCAGTCCCAACTCCATATCAGCCAAGCTATAAAAAAAAGTGCCAACACAACACGGGCTATACTGACTCCATATATACGACGGCTTATTTCGGCTATTCCGGCCGTGCATTCATTCTGTTTGTTTCTGTAAAAATAGAGTGGCGAAGATTCGTCGATATGTTCCATAAAATAGATTCCTTTTGGAGTTTTGGGTATGGCGGAATAAACGAAGGGGGCAGATAGTGTCTGTTCTCTCCGGAGAACAAAGGAAAGAACGATGTTTGTTTTTTATTTGATGTTCTCCGCACAAAGATAATGTAATGAAAACGACCGGACAATTAAGATATATATTAATTGTCCTTTATAAATTAAGAATTTTATTTCGAGTCCGGGCCTTTGAGTGAGAAAGGATCCTTACGCCGTTTACATAAGATACTTCTTTTTTCCAGTCGTACCATTCCGAATTTATACAAGGATTCTCAAATCGTTTGAAACAAAATATTTTGGGAGGGAAAGCGTTTTCTCATACCAAAATGTTTCTTGGAGGCATTACCTGCCTGCCGTCCGAAATGATAATATCCGGCGGGAATAGTAACACTTTGCAGGAGATTTCTCGTATACACTCGGATTCTTGTCATTTGATAGAGATGCTTCGCTAATGCTTGGGTAGAGATTCTTCCTCCCTGCGGTCGTCAGAATGACATCGCTTGTCATCTCGAACGTATGTGAGAGATCTTATGTTTGCTCACTTGGTAAGAGAATTTTAGATACTCCATACCTTAGAATGACATACATTTTGGCAAGGGATTTTTCACTTCACTATGTTCCGTTTAGAATGACATCAGACAGTAAGGGATTGCAATATTTGTCGTTCCGAGTCGAGGTCTGTCAGCCGCGAGAGAGAAATCTTGTTGGAGTTGCTGCTTTTATGAGAATTTGTATGAGAAGATTGTAGAATCTTTTAGAAGGATGAGGTTTGAGGTAAAGAATTTTTTGAAAAAAAGTCCCGTTCGTTTTTGGAGAGTCCTCCAAAAACGAACGGGGTAGATAAAAAAGGAGTGTAAAGGGTTACAGGATCACTTTCTCTGTGTATTCGGAGCATTTGACAATATATAAACTACTGGTAGGTAGAGATATTTCCATGTGCGGGTCTGTTACCAAGCCTTCAAATACGACAGAGCCATTTGCAGCGAAGATCGTTATTGGAGTATTTGGTGTGGCGTTCTCTATTACGATATTGCCGGTGCGACCATAGATGCGTATAGTATTCATTTCTGAATCATGGATACCCGATGTACTTACGACTGTAATAGTACACGTGGCGGAAAGTTCTGATCCGTCGAGGGTTGTTACGGACACCGTTGTCGTACCGTTGGCTACGGCTGTAACGGTAGCTGTTCCGTCATCGTTCACTTCAATGCGGGCGATGTTTTCGTCGGCAGAGAGCCATTCGACCCGTTTGTCGGAAGCATTTTCCGGAGTTATCGAACAAGATAACGTCAATGTCTCGCCCGGTTTCAAGGAAGCGGAGTTTTGATTGAGTTTTATCTCCGAAACAGTAGTTGTACTGATGATGTTGGAAACTTCTCCGAGACCGCCGTTTACATTGGCGGCGCGTACGGTATATTTACCGTCGGTCGTTATGGTGAATGTCGTTTCTGTCTGGTTGGTTACATATTCACCGTCGCAAAAGATGACATAGCAGCGAGCATCATCGGAATCTTCCCACGAGAGGGTCTTGTCTTTCACTGTAACGACAGGAGCGGCGACCGTTACGGTTTCTTCGGTCGGTAACCAGCTGTCGGTTCCACCCAATACGTTTTCGAGGGTATAGGCCTTAGCCTCCTCGTCGGTGAGTACCGGCGTGTATTTATTGGCACTCGACGGAGAGTTTGTTCTCTTGGAAAGATCCACCTTCGTACTGTCGGGATTCATCGAATTGTATTCGTAGAAATGGGTCGTGAGGCCCTCGGACATACCGGCCCAAGCACCGTCCGAGGGAAGGACATACATGATTGTATTGAGGAAGTTGGCGCGGGGAGTGTCTTGCCACGGACGACCGAGGTTATAGCTGCCATTCGTTACCGAGGTAGCCCCTTCGGCGGCTCGGATAGTACAGTTCTGGAAAACATAACCCCATTTCAGTGTAGAACTTGTTGATGGAGCCGTAATGCAGTTCCCGCCGCGATCTTCCAATACGAGATCTGTATGGCTGTAAAAATTATCGCCGCCACCGCAGATGAAGTCGACGGTTCCGTGAATTTCGCAATTCTCGAAATAGGCGCGGTTTCCGGTAACTTGTGTGTCTTGGTTACTGAGCATGCGTACGTTTTTCATGGCCGTTTTGTCTCCGCCGTAAATGGCAACGGCTACACCGCCTTTTTCTTCTTTACCGAAGTTATTGTCGTTGCGGACGGTGAGGTCTTGCAGATAGAACCCTGTGCGGTCGCGCAGGTTCAGTACCGGGTTGGATATACCGTCGCGGTTGCCGTGAAGCATTACGCCGTCGCGGCTTTCGCCGATGAGAGAAACATTATATGCTGTGAGGCGTTGTTCTTCCGATCCGAAATCGTAATCGCCGTTCTTAATGAAAATCGTCTTGCGTGCTGCATCGGCAGAAGTATTGCTGTTGTTCACGGCAGCAAAGGCAGCCTTGAACTCATCGACATCGGAGACAACATAGTCGTAAACCGCTTTTTCGACCACTGCTTTACTACCTACTTTTATAGGTATATTGATAGCCTCGGTATTACTGTTGCCATAAGTGTCTTGGGCAGCACCGGCGGCAATGGTTAGTGTATAATCTTTGTTGTATTCCAAGTCCCAAACAGGGAAGTAAAGAGTAGCAGAACCGCCTTCGGCCGTAACGGTACGATCTCCGATAGTGGCGGTGGTCGTTGTCATTTCCCGGTCGTAAGTCAGAGCGACAACGCAGTGATTCTTATGCTCGGTAGAGGTTACGCTTTGATTTTCCAATACGGGAGACGATACGATAGATACTTTTTCTATGACCAGTTGGAACCAAGCTACCGGTTGGCCGCCGCCTTCCAATGTGAATGTGAACGGCGTACCGGCTTTATGTCCGTCGAGGTTGATGACAAGATCATACTTTGTTTCGTCGGGCTCGTCATACGAGTGCTTGGTGGGAATGGTTACGGTAGCTCCTTCTGAAACAAGAGATACGAGACGGCCACTGTTGTAGTTTGCATTGAAATCTTTGAATATGACTTGCTTCACGACTACATCGCTCGGAATTTTCCATGTATTTTCGGTTGCATTGAATTTAAAGCTGCTGTTGGACCAACCGTCGAGACTCGTCGACTCCAACGTATAAATACCGTTGGTCCAGTTACCGTCGCCCTCTTTCCCTTCGCTTGTGTATTTCAATTCTACAATTTCGTCTTTGTCGGTCATTTCATAAATCTGTACTCCTTCGACGGCTATGGTGAAGGTGCGGGTGTCTTCCCCTATTTTCCCTTCGATCGTATATGTAGCGGTCGTGCCCGACAATGTTCCGGTACCGGTTGCGGTAGAGCCGTCGAGGAATGTCGCCTCGACTTCGGGCATGGAGGTTGCGATGCGACCGGAAACAGTAGCTGTGTAGGGTGCGGTATTGATGTCAGCGGGAAGTTCTACGGTCATACCGTCGATGGCGAGAGCCGTCATTTGTATCTCACCGATACGGAACAAAGCGAGCGTCCACTCTTCTTTGTTTACGGCAGCATCTTCTTGGGCGGCGACTTTCAGGCTTACGATCGTGGTCGTATTGGCGGCCGGAGTAGAAATCGAATAAGTCCCGTCGCCGTTATCCGTTACGGGGACATCTGTACCTTCGGCATCGCGGGCGGTAACCGTAAGGTCGGCCGAGATGGATTCGACACGGAATGTTGTTATTGCGTCATAAGTCGTGGGAATGTTTACAAGCCAGTCGGTGGTCGTACCCTCTTTCACGGAGAGACCGTCGATGGAAATATTTTTTACCATGGCGATGTTCGACGCGTATTTTTCCAAACGAGGAGTCTTATAGTTGCAGATAAAACCGCCGCCTTCATTTGTGAATATAAACGTGATTTTTTTTACACCGGTCTCCATCTTGCCGGGAAGCAGAATGGTCGTTGGGGTATAGCCTGCGTTTTTTGTAATTTCATAAATAGTGTTTACTTCTTCTGTACCTGTATTTTCATCGGTAACGATGATATTCATTTTTCCGGCGTTGAGGCCATAGAAATCGAGCGTCATGTTGTACACACCGGCTTCTGTATTGATGAAAGAGTAAGTGGCAGTCCCACCATTTGTTACGAAACCGACATTGTCGTTGTCATTTTCGGTTCTTGGGCCGTTATATGTTCCTTTGGCTAAGGATAGTGTACCGGGACATTTGTCATAATTGGAGGTCGAAGAAAAAGTCAGACTTCCATAGTTCCCGGCATATTTATCGGTGGTGCGGGTTACTTTGAAGACCAAAGAGTACTCTCCGACGGGTAATTCGGGAATGACCAATTGATGTTTTACAGAGGGTGTCCAGTTTCCGGTATTGAGTACGGTAATGGTTTCGTCGAGATAGGTTACGTCTCCGTCGGTCAATGTTACGTTCAAATCGGCCTCATTTTTTGTGCCGGTAAGGAAAGACAAGATATAGCCTTGCTTTACAGTGTTGTTGATGGAGAATGTTATGACGGTATTTTCTCCTGTACTGCCTACGTCTGTTCCTCCGTTTTCACTTTTACAATTTTCTAACGTGGCATTTTCCCAGTTGATTGTTGTTGCCGCAGGAATATCTACTGCGGTAGCGGCAATGACATCTGCATTTCGTCCCAACAATGTCAGAAGCAAAACAACAGTCAAAGTCAAGATTTTTTTCATAAGATTGTTTTTTTAAGGTTATTTGTTGACGTATTAGATTGTTTTTGAGAGTGTTTCGATGGTATTGTATATCCTTAAATTCCAATTTTTAGGGAATGGGGTATATCCTATTGTTTTTCCGATACTGAAAAAATACGAAGCGCATCGTGTGTTCACGTATTTTTTATGTGTAAAGTTATAATTTTATAATCCGGAGATATGTCTTTTTTTGATCCAAATATGTGGACTTTTTGTCCTTTGGTCAAAAAATCCACATTTATGATTATCTTTTAGGAAAAATTTTTCATGCTTTAACAGGGAATTTCTTGTATTGGAAATTCCGTAACAAATCATTCTACAATGATAATTGCTGAAGAAAAAGGGTCGAATGCGAAATTTTTTAGTAATCTTGATGCATGTTGTCAGAAAAAAACAGCTATATTAGAAAAATATTGAATTCCAAAATCTTCATCACATGAAATACTCTGGTCTCACAACTCTGTTCATTGGGCTTTTTTTCGGGTACGGCGTGGCATCGGCTCGAACGGTCGTCAAAGCCGACTCGTTGGAACTTCCGGCCTCATTATCCTTGCCGTCTTTGCCCGATACTCTTCCGGCTGCTTCTGTGCCGCTGGGAAATAGACACGATTATCCCGAGGAGAAGAGCGATTTTCCTATGTGGAAAGGTCCTTTCGGGCCGACATGGGACAGTATCAGCGCTCCTTATCCCGATGAGGTGGAGTGGTTGCGGCAGGCCAAGTTCGGTTTTTGGGTACACTTCGGCCCGCAAGCCGTAGGTGAATGCGGCGACTGGTATGCCCGTCGTCTGTATCAACGGGATTATCCGGCTTACGAAGCACATCTCAAAAAGTATGGACACCCTTCGCAAGCGGGATATAAAGATGTGTTGAGAACGTGGAATCCCAACAAACTCGATCCGGCTGCTTATACCCGGTTGTTTTATGAGGCCGGGGCTCGTTATCTTTTTATTTTAGGAGTACATCATGATAATTATGATTTATGGAATTCCCGCTACCAGCCGTGGAACTCGGTAAATATTGGGCCGCACCGGGATCTTTTGGGCGAATGGGCGACAGCGATCCGCCGGCAGGGAATGCATTTCGGCATCACTTTCCACCATGAATATAGTTGGTGGTGGTGGCAGACGGCTTTTGAATGCGACTCCACTGGCCCTTATGCCGGTGTACCCTATGACGGTCGGCTGGTTTACGAGTCGGTCCGAGGAAAATGGTGGGAACCCTATCCTCTGCAATGGCTTTACGGCATCAATTTACGGGAATATAAGACGATGGACGAGTTTGTGAACCGACCCGAAGAAGGAATCTTTACCCGGCATCGGGATTATGCCCGATGGTACACGACCCAGTGGGCTCTCCGTATCGAAGATGCTATCGAAAAATACGACCCCGATTTTATCTATACCGACGGAAATACATTGCAACCCTTTTGCGGCATACGCACCGGAACGGGAACAAAGAGCGATGCGGCTCAACGGGTTATCGCATCGTATTACAACCGGGCTGTGAAAAAACATGGGGAGATCGATGTTTTCAGTATTGTAAAATTTCACCCGGCCGGACGTCGAGGTATTGTTACCACTTTTGAGAATACCTTTCCCAAAGAAATAAAGCGCGACCAAATGTGGATAGGCGAGGTTCCTGTCGGGGATTGGTTTTATGCCGAGGGTATCGATTATAATGCCACATCGGTGGTGCGTTACTTGCTCGAATGCGTGTCGCGCGACGGAAACTGTGCCGTGAATATTCCCATACGTCCCGACGGTTCACTCGATGAGGCTTGCGTGGATATGTTACGGGAAATAGGCGACTGGACTCGGATAAACGGTTGCGGGATCTACGGCAGTCGTGCTTGGCGCGTGTGGGGAGAATCGCCCATGACTCCTGCAACCAAGCTCCAACGTGGAAAATTGGGAAATCGCCAAGCAGAGATTCCTTTTACTACGGGTGATTTTCGTTTTACGTTAGGTGCCGACAATGCGGTATATGCTTATTGTATGAAAGTGCCTCATGATCGTGAACTTCTTGTCATACGTTCCCTCGGACAGGACGCGGGCCGTGTAGATAGCGTTTCACTTTTAGGTTGCGATATGCCGGTGGAATGGCGGCAGACTCGCGATGCCCTTATTATTCGCTGTCCGGCAGGTATGGATCGTTATCGTATTACAGCGACTTTCCGTGTTGAGGTTTGTGAATGAGGATATTCTTATTGACAAATAATAGCCCTGCCGATTTCTTCGTTGGGTAGGGCTGTTATTTCATTGTATTTCCCATTGTGAATATGGGAAAGCCTTCTCTTTTGTCATTCCGAGTGAATACGAGGAATCTCCTGATGCCATTAGATGGAGATTCTTCAAGGAAAAGCTTTTCAGAATGATATATTACTGTAAGCGTTACATCTCTTGGTAGGAGATTCTTCATTTCGCTTACGCTGCATTCAGAATGACAGTTATGTCATTCCGAGTGAAGCCGGTAGGCTGGAGAGGAATCCCATGTTGCCATCGTTAGGGAGAGATTCTTCGACGCCTTGCGTCTCAGAATGACATGCATTTTGGCAAGAGATTCTTCACTCCGCTTACGCTACGTTCAGAATGACAACGTTTCCGAGGACAACTGCCCTATGTCATTCCGAACCGACGCCAAGCCGAGTGCTGTGCAGAACACGCTTGTTCGGGCACAGCCGAGGCGCGAAGGAGGAAAACAAGG
>ERZ827088.1493-NODE-1493-length-28594-cov-46.715162_pt1 | contig 28594 bp, 25 predicted proteins | sample MGYA00519922_ERZ827088 | MGnify/ENA primary metagenome ERZ827088 (study PRJEB31778, sample SAMEA3449254) | human gut metagenome | biome: human gut; feature: human-associated habitat; material: faeces | place: United Kingdom | collected 2010/2012 ...
GATTTGAAGTGTTAAATCCTGAATTAGTTATTTGCCATTTAGATTCAAAAGCAACTATGCAGATAGACATTACAATCAACAAAGGTCGTGGTTATGTTCCGGCTGACGAAAACCGCGAATTCTGCACCGATGTGAATGTAATTCCTATCGATTCTATTTACACTCCGATTCGTAATGTAAAATATGCGGTTGAAAACTACCGTGTAGAACAGAAGACTGACTATGAAAAGTTGGTGCTCGAGATTACGACGGACGGTTCCATTCACCCGAAGGAAGCCCTGAAAGAAGCTGCAAAGATTCTGATTTATCACTTCATGCTCTTCTCTGATGAAAAGATTACACTTGAAACATCAGATGTTGATGGCAACGAAGAATTTGATGAAGAAGTTCTGCACATGCGTCAGTTACTTAAAACTAAGTTGGTGGATATGGACCTGTCAGTACGCGCCTTGAACTGTTTGAAGGCTGCCGATGTAGAAACATTGGGTGACTTGGTTCAATTCAACAAGACTGACCTGCTGAAGTTCAGAAACTTCGGTAAGAAATCGCTCACTGAGCTTGATGATTTGCTCGAGAGTCTGAATCTGTCGTTTGGAACGGATATTTCTAAGTATAAATTAGATAAAGAATAAAAAATGAGACATAATAAAAAATTCAACCATTTAGGTCGTACTGCTTCTCACAGAAGTGCAATGTTGTCAAACATGGCATGTTCTTTGATCAAGCACAAAAGAATCACTACGACTGTTGCGAAGGCTAAAGCTTTGAAGAAGTTCGTTGAACCGCTGATTACTAGATCTAAAGAAGATACTACTAATTCACGACGCGTTGTATTCAGCAACTTGCAGGATAAGTTTGCTGTTACTGAACTGTTCAAAGAAATCTCTGTAAAGGTGGCTGACCGTCCGGGTGGATATACTCGTATCATCAAGACTGGTCACCGTTTGGGTGATAACGCAGAAATGTGTTTCATCGAATTGGTTGACTACAACGAGAATATGGCCAAGACTGCTGCTAAGAAAGCTACTCGTACTCGTCGTTCTAAGAAGTCTGCTGCAACTGCCGAAGAACCTGTTGCAGAAGCTACTGAACCTGTTGCAGAGGAAGCCCCTAAAGCTGAATAGTTCTGTATACACCATATACTTTGAAGGGTCTATCGGTAACGATAGACCCTTTGTTGTTTTCATACCCTTACGTACTCCTGTTAAAATGTTATCTATTTATTTTGTTTCCTTCTTTTTTTCTGTTATCTTGCAGTTGTTTTAAAATGAATGACAGGTTATGCGTATGAAAAATGCTTTCTTTTTTACACAACGGGTGGCCGAAGAGATTTGTTTCTCCTGGTTTCTGTTGGCTTTGCGTTTGCTGTTCGGTGGTTTGCTCCTGATGCACGGCATCATGAAAATCATCGATTTCTATGTATTGTCTGTCTCGTTTCCGGACCCGTTGGGTATCGGTAGCACCTATTCGCTGGCATTGGCTATTTTTGCCGAAGCAGCCTGTTCGTGTGCCTTTATTCTAGGTCTGTTGTTCCGTTTGTCTTTGCTTCCGATGATTACTACCATGGCAGTGGCTTTTTGGGGGGTACATGGTGGAAGTATCTCAGGCGGAGAACTGGCATTTGTCTTTCTGGTTGTTTTTATTTTGTTGTGGATAAGCGGCCCAGGATTGTTTTCTATCGATAAATTGTTGTTCGGACAAAAGGAAAGGCCGCGTTACTCCCGTTATCTTCATTAATGTGTTGCATGGAGAATACACTGTTTGTGCTTATCCTTTTGACGCTTGATTGAAATTTTACATCGTTTAACACATCTCTTCTGAACCTTTTCTACTGTTGGTTGTTATTTATGCAAAGGGGATGAGAAAGCGAGAAGCTATTTTCGAAAACTGACTTTTCCTGACTTTCTCATGAATGACAATAAGTAGAATAAGTGAATTAAACAATCTTTTTCCTATGAAGTGGATGTTCAACATAACGATGGTCTTCCTGTTCCTGTTTATAGGATTGACAGAAGCTCATGCTACCGGCAATGATTGCCCGGAAGCTTTGCCGTCGTATTCGGTTGCTGACGTTCCTTCATCTTCCCCTGAATCCGCCAAGAAACATTTCCATGCCGCTCCAGAGCGGGTAAAGGACATGTTATGCGAAACCGTTTCGCGTACATTTGTTCGTTGTAATTTAGCCGAACGTTATGCTCGATATCTGAATGAATTGAATGACCATTTTCTCCGCAATTTCATTGCTTCCTATGCGATGCGTGAAAGAATATTGCTGTGTGAGAAAGAGAGGTTGTTTCCATCCATCAGTTTTCATTGTGTGGAGCCTTCCTGCGAATACTTCGTGTTCGCCTTGAGAAAAATAATCATTTAATTAAATCGTTTTTAAATTTAGTTGTTTTCCGTACTCCGGCACAAGTGATTGGGCCGGAGTAAAGAAGAAATACTTGTACGACAACAGGTGTTTCCGGCATCCTGTATGCCCATTTGATACTATTCATTAACAAACAAATATTTTTAAAAACGATTGATTCTATGAAAACGAATAATAATGTAACCAAGAAATCTTTTAAAGGAATTGAAGCTGCCGGTTTAGTAATTATCGGATGTTTTGTTGTGGCCATCTGTATCTACCATTTTGTGTTCGGTAATCCGGCTAATTTCATGAACAATGATCCGAATAATCATCCGCTTCCCGGTAATCTTTTAGGTACCATTTATAAAGGCGGTATCATTGTGCCGGTTATCCAGACTCTTTTGCTTACCGTACTGGCTTTAAGTGTAGAACGATTCTTTACCATCCGTGCGGCTTTCGGACGTGGCAAACTGGTGAAATTCGTGGCGCAGATTAAGGAAGCCTTAACTCGCGGTGATTTGGATGCTGCGCAAGCTTTGTGTGACAAGCAGCGCGGTTCTGTAGCCAATGTAGTGGGTTCTACCTTGCGCAAATACCGTGAGATGGAACAGGCTACTGATCTGACCAAGGACCAGAAAATCCTGGCTATCCAGAAAGAACTGGAAGAGGCTACCGCTTTGGAACTTCCGATGATGCAGCAGAATCTGCCGATTATCGCTACTATCACTACTTTAGGTACGTTGATGGGATTGCTCGGAACCGTAATCGGTATGATCAAGTCGTTTGCTGCTTTGTCTGCCGGAGGTGGAACAGATTCAGTTGCCCTTTCTACCGGTATCTCTGAAGCGTTGATTAATACTGCTTTCGGTATCTTGACCGGTGCATTGGCTGTCATCGCTTATAACTACTATACCAACAAGATTGACAAACTGACTTATAGCCTGGATGAAGTAGGTTTCTCTATCGTACAGACTTATGCGTCTACTCATTGATTTTTCCCGGAAATCGGGGGAGTTACATTCTGTGGAATCCAATAAACGAAACAACTATGAGTAGGGCAAAAATACAGAAAAAGGCTACGTTCATCGATATGACAGCCATGAGTGATGTAACTGTATTGTTGCTTACGTTCTTTATGTTGACGGCAAGCTTCGTCAAGAAAGAGCCGGTACAGGTGGTTACTCCATCGTCTGTCTCCGAAATCAAGATACCGGAGACCAACCTGCTGTCCATTCTGGTGGATACGAACGGAAAGATTTTCATGAGCCTTGACAAACAAGACGATATGGCGACTACATTGGAGGCGATGGGTGAGGAATATGGTGTCACCTTCACTCCGCAGGAAGTCAAGAAGTTTTCACTGTTCCAGACTTTTGGAGTTCCGATGAAGAACCTGAAGTCGTTCCTGGCGCTTTCGGGCGAAGAGCAGGACAAGGTTCTGAAGAATCAGGGAATTCCGTGCGACAGCATCGATAACCAGTTTAAGGCGTGGGTGCGTCATGCACGGATTGCGAATCCTGACTTGCGTATAGCTATCAAGGCTGACCAGCAGACTCCATACATGGTAATCAAAAAAGTGATGAATTCGCTTCAGGACCTGAAAGAGAACAGATACAATCTGATTACTTCTCTGAAGACCAGTGCTGAAGATTAAAAACCGAAAAGACTATGGCAGAAATTCAAGAAAGTGGAGATAAGAAGGGGAAGGGCAGCAAGCAGAAAAAGATGTCTATCCGGGTGGACTTTACACCGATGGTGGATATGAACATGCTGCTGATTACGTTCTTCATGCTGTGTACTTCGCTCAGCAAGCCTCAGACTATGGAAATCAGTATGCCTTCCAACGATAAGAACATTACCGAGGAACAGCAGAACAAGGTGAAGGCTTCGCAGGCACTGACCCTGCTGCTGGATGCTGATAACAAGTTGTACTATTATGAAGGGGAACCGGATTACGATAATTATGCTTCGTTGAAGGAAACGACTTACGAAGCCGACGGTCTGCGGAAAATCCTGCTCCGTAAGAATGCGGACGCGGTGAAGAAGGTGCGTGAACTGAAAGAGAAGAAGGCACGTCTCGAAATCACCGAAGAGGAATGTAAGAAGCAGATAGCCGAGGTAAAATCCGGGAAGAATACACCGACTGTCATCATTAAGGCAACCGACCGGTCAACTTATAAGAATCTGGTGGATGCGCTCGATGAGATGCAGATTTGCAGCATCGGCAAGTATGTGATAGTCGATGTGGCGGAAGGTGACCAGGTATTGTTGGATCATTATCACCAGGGTAGTGATGCGGCTCATGTCTAACCCTTCAAAACAGGAATAACGTATGTCAAGAATAGATTTAACGTCCTTGGAATGGTGTGAGCTGATTTTCAAGGACAAGAACAAGAACTATGGCGCATACAAGATGCGTCAGGACCTGGGCCGGCGTCAACTGGCAGCTTTGGTAATCGTCACTTGTGCGGCAGTTGCCGCACTGACGTTGCCGAGACTCATCCGGATGGCGATGCCGGAACAGAAGGAAGAAATGGTGGAGGTGACTCAGTTGTCCATGTTGGAGGAACCGGAAGTGAAGGACGAGAATATTGTCCGTAAGGTAGAGCCGATAGCTCCTCCTCCGGCGCTAAAGAGTACCATCAAGTTTACCGCTCCGGTGGTGAAGAAGGACGAAGAGGTATCCGATGAGGACGAACTGAAAAGTCAGCAGGAACTGACAGAAACCAAGGTACAGATATCCATTGCCGATGTGAAAGGAAACGATGAACTGAACGGTAAGGATATTGCAGATTTGAAGGAAGTCATTACACAGGCTCCGGAGGAAGTGAAGGAACAGCCCTATACCATGGTGGAGCAGATGCCTCAGTACCCGGGTGGAATTACGGAACTGTTGAAATACATTGCCAAGAACCTGCGTTATCCGGTCATTGCCCAGGAGAACGGTATTCAGGGACGTGTCATTGTCCGTTTCGTCGTGACGGCTACAGGTACAGTAGAGCAGGTACAGGTCATGCGTTCGCTCGATCCGAACTGCGATAAGGAAGCTGTCCGTGTGGTACAGTCGTTGCCCAAGTGGATACCCGGTAAACAGAACGGAAGAAATGTACCGGTGTATTATACGGTACCTATTACATTCAAATTACAATAATTTACGGAAATCAAAAGCATTGCATACGTGTATGAAGAGAGTTATGTTCGTTGGTTTATGGATAAGTTTGTGTGTGTTGGCAGCCTGCTCTTCGCATAAAAGCGAGGATGACGCCCAGACGCTTTACTCAGGAAACATCCGGATAGCGGTAGACGAATCGTTACGCCCTATCATGGAAGAAGAACTTCAGGTGTATACGGCGCTGAATCCGGAGGCCGTAGTGACACCGGTTTATTGCAGTGAAGTGGAAGCGGTGAATCTGCTGATGAAGGACAGTGTCCGTCTGGCAGTGACTAACCGTGCGTTGACAGAGCGGGAACTGCAGTCTTTTCATACGCGTAAGTTTTTTCCGGAGTCGGTCCGGATGGCGGTAAGCGGCCTGGCCCTTATCGTCAACCGGCAGAATCCGGACTCTCTGCTGACCGTCGACCAGTTCCGTCGGGTGTTGCTTGGGGAAGTGACGCGTTGGGAACAGTTGAATCCGGATTCACGGTTAGGAGAACTGCAGCTGGTTTTTGATAATCCGAATTCGGGAACTGTCCGTTTTGCGATAGATTCCATCTGTAAGGGACAACCGATAGCTTCTGCTGTCAAGGCGCAGCGCACCAACGAGGCGGTCATCCGTTATGTATCCGAAACTCCGGGAGCCATCGGAGTGATTGGGGTCAACTGGATAGGCAATGATGCGGATTCTACCCGTCTGTCTTTCAACCAGTCGGTCCGTGTGATGGCTGTCAGTGCGGACACAGCGGAGACCACCGGTGATGCCTGCCGTCCTTATCAGGCCTATCTGGCCTTGCGGAAGTATCCATTGACACACGATGTGTATATTCTGATTAATGACCCAAGGGGAGCTTTGCCTACAGGGTTGATGACGTTTCTGACAGGCGACAGGGGACAGCGTATCATTCTTAAGTCGGGGCTTGTACCTGCTACCCAACCGGTCCGCCTGGTGGATGTAAAAGATAATTTTTAACCGCGTAAAATGATGAAAGAATGATGAATAAACGTATATATTTTTTAGGAATACCGTTCTTTGCGCTTTCTTTATGGGCACAGGAGCCCTTGGAAGCCGGATTGACAGAACAGGTGGAGGCTATTGCCGCTTCAATCAAGGAACATCCGCAGACAGCGGCCGAGGGGTTCGATAACCTGTTGAAGGGGAAGAACAAGAAGAATGTCTCGCTGCTGGTGGCTATCGGCGATGCTTACCTCACTGCCGGAAATATACAGGAAGCCGGACGTTATGCCCAACGGGCTGCCGATGTGGACAATAAAGCTCCACAGGTCTACCTGCTTCAGGGAGATATTGCTTTGGCAGAGAACGATCCGGGTACAGCCTGCGGTAATTACGAACAGGCCATCCTCTTCGATGAAAATTGTAAGGAAGCCTATTACAAATATGCCCATGCTTATGCAGGGGTCAATCCTCAGCTTTCGGTAGATATGTTGCTGAAACTGAAGGCCAGATTTCCAGAGGAGTTGCAGACGGACCGCGAATTGGCCAATGTCTATTATCAGATGGGCGACTACAGCCGTGCCAAGACTGCTTTCGATACATTCATGCAGGCCGGTAAACCGGAAGTACAGGATTATGGTCGCTATGCCATGCTGCTTTATTTGAACAAGGATTACCGGGAGTCAATGGATATGGTAGAAAAAGGCCTGTCGATGGATGCCCAGTACCACCTGCTGAAACGTCTGAAGATGTACGACCTGTATGAACTGAAGGCGTATGAGGAGGCCTTGAAGGCTTCGCAGGAATTCTTGGATCAGAAAGAGGGGAGTTTCGTATACCTGGATTATGTGTATCAGGGAAGAATCTGCGAAGCACTGAAACAGACCGAACCGGCTGTCGCGGCGTTCAAGCAGGCTTTGGCGGCCGATACTCAGGGGGAACATCCTGAAATCTGGAAGGAAATGTCCGGGGCCTATGAGTCGGCACAAAACTATCCGCAGGCTGTGGAAGCTTTTCAACATTATGCGGATTGCCTGAACGGCAAGATGGAGGTCTCTGATTTGTTCCTGCTGGGCAGGTTGTATTATCTGTCAGCATCGGCTACCGAGGATATGGCACAGAAGACTGCCGCTTTAACCAAGGCCGATGAGATTTTTGCTCAGGTAGCCCAGCGGGTTCCAACCAACTATCTGGGGAATTTCTGGCGGGCGCGTGTCAATTCTCTGCTGGACCCCGAAACGTCACAAGGGTTGGCGAAACCGTATTATGAAGCGGCACTGGCTCTGCTTAGCCAACAGCCGCAAGCTTCACAGTCACTGATGATTGAATGCGAAAGTTATCTGGGGTATTATTATTTCCTGCAGAAAGATTACGAACAGTCGAAAGAACACTGGCGTAACATTCTGAAACTTGACCCTGAACATGCTGCGGCCAAGCAGGCTTTGGAAGGAATGAAATGATAGTCAGGAATCAGTAGGGCTGGATGGCTCTACTGATTTTGTTATTCTGACCGGAAAGATGGATTTGGCTACGCGTGCGCAGTCAGGACAAACCCTGGTACTGAAGCGTGGAGTAGCACGTTTTGATTTGACTTTGTCCGGAAAGATTGCGGTAAACAGCCTGACGTTGAAAAATGCGGCACAATCCGTCTATTTGTTTCCTCAGGCTGAGGGGGTCAAGTCGCCAGCCGGAGTTGTCCGCAAAGATGTGACAGTTCATTTTGATGAGGTACTGACAACTTCTACTTCGGGTGTCCTTTATGTATATGAACAAGAGAATGAAGGATTGGAAGTCAGTGTGGAAGCGATGGTAGACGGTCAGTCAAAAGTATTGACCAAAACGCTGGAGGAAAAAGTTCTGAAGCGGAACTCCATCTATACCTTGACGCTCCGGAAGGATACTTTATCGAGTGAAGTCAGTCTGGATGTACTTGCTTGGGAAGATGGAGGAAATACACAGCTACAACCCGACTTGGATAGTCAGATAACAATTGATAAGAATTTGTCTTCACTCCCAGACGGGGTACAGATGACGGCAAATAATACTGTAACGGTTCCCAGCCGTGCGTTGGATTTCACATTGGCGTTGGATTGTGACGATGAACTGGAGTTTGTGTCTTCAGAGAATCCTTGTGTTACCGTTGAAGCCGTTTCATCGGGAGTCGTTGGTGAAAATAAGTTTGTGGTCCATAAAGCTTTGTTCCCTCCCGGATATCCGGAAGAGGAAGTGAAGGTATTCTTCCGTCGGAAAGGGTTGAATGAATCGTATGAAGAAGATTGTGTCAAACTGATTCTGCAGGAAAATCCGATTCGTCTGGAGGGCTTTACATTCGATTTACAGGATTATACCTGCGATTTCGGCCGATACATTGATAATGAGATGGGACGTTTCACCTTGCCTGAAGGTTTGGAACTCGTCGCTGAATTTTCCGAAGAGGATAAATGGGTGAAAGTGGAACAGGTAGCCGATGCAGCGAATACGTATCGTGTACTTGCTGGATGGAAACCGAACGATCCGAAAGCGGATGGCCGTAAACAGTCTGCCAAACTGGTGGTCCGTCGCACAGCCGACCAGCAGGAAATGGAAACGTATACCGTAGTCCGTCGTAATTATGGTTTGCCGGTTACATTGCTGAACGGCATCTGGTGGTGCCGCTACAATGCTTTGGGAAATTCAATGGATTTTGAGGACCTGATTCTGTGTGCCGAAGATCCGGCACGTAAGCTTGGAAAAACCGTACAGGAATACCTGAATACCTGTTCCCAGGAGGAATATCTGCATCTTTGGAACGCGGCTTACGAAGGAAACGATGGTATTGCCTTGAAAGCTGTATCGAAAGATAACAAGATAACCTTGGACGGATGGCGGAGCAGTGAATCGGAACATATCAACAAGCAGGAGCCTGCAGCTTTGGCTCCAGACGGATATGAAATGCCAACTTTTAATGATTACCGTTCGATATTCGGTGCTTTCGTTATTCCCACAGCATGGGCGGAATTTACTCCACAAATCGGTGGAACGGCTTACCGGAGTGCGATTATTCTGGAAAAGCGTTCCGGACTGCAGTTGGACGGACAGGATTTGGGTGAATTATGGACTTTCTCTGTACAGAGTGTAAAGAATCAGGGCGAAGAACCGTTGACTTTCTATGGCGTAGGTTGCCAGTGGGACGGTTCGGGTGTCAACAGAAACTGGTTCCTGTTGGCATGTTACAATCCGAATGTAACCGGTTGGTTGGTGAAAGGCAGTAATGCCAGTCTGGAGCATAACGGTGCCGGAGCCAACAATACCCGTATTGTACGTTTCAAGAAATCGGATGTGGAATATATCTATCAGTAAGCTTCTGACAGGTATTTACTGACAGAAACCTGATATACCCCGGTGGAAAAGATGCATTCCTTTCTGCCGGGGTATGTTGTTTGGGAGCGTTTGCTGAATAAAGAACTCCCTGCCCGCTACCGTCACCGGCGGTCGGACAGGGAGTGATGAAAAAAATGATGGAATTTAGAGAATGTTGTCGGTTGTAGGAGGTTCTTCTCCCCAGTGAACTTTGCTTTCACGTTCTTCCCGGTCTTTCACCTCTTTGGCTTTCCGGGCATAGACTATCATACGTAGTGACTGGTCGTAGGTGAAGTAGCTCCATATCCAGTTGAGCAGGACGTTGATTTTGTTGCGGACACCCAGGATAGAGCGTAAGTGGACCACTAACCACAATATCCAGGCCAGCCAGCCTTGTGTCTTGACGGTTTTGAATTCGGCAACTGCCTTGTTCCGTCCTACCGTCGCCATGGTACCTAAGTTTTTATATCGGAAAGGGCGCATGGCCTTGCCCTGATTCAGTCTTTTCAGGTTCTTGGCCAGTAACCGTCCTTGCTGGATGGCCACCTGGGCCAGTTGCGGATGTCCGTTCGGATAGTTCTTGTCTTCGGTCATCAGGCATTGGTCGCCGATGCAGAAGATGTCCTCGACTCCTGTTACTTGGTTATAGGCATCCACTCGGATACGTCCGCCTCGACCTATGACTTCTTCAGGCAGGTTACCGATGGCGTTTGCACGGACACCGCTTACCCAGATGAACGAACGGGTAGGTATTTCCATACCGTCTTCCAGTATCACTTTGTGGTCCTGATAGTCGGTCACTTTCTTGTTAAGGTAAATGTTTACACCCATATTTCGGAGAAACTTCTCTGATTTTGCGGAAGCCTCGGTGGACATACCTGCCAACAAGCGGTTTCCGGCTTCTATCAGGAAGATATGCAGGTTGCTCGGGTCCATTTCCGGATAGTCCTTCGGGATGACATAGCGTTTCATTTCGGCGATGGCACCGGCTATCTCAACTCCTGTAGCTCCGCCGCCTACAATGACGATGTTCAGCAGTTCCCGCCGTTCCTGGTCGGTAGCGCAGGTGATGCTCCGTTCCAGGTTGCTCAGCAGCGCGTTCCGTAATCCCATGGCTTCCGACAGGGTCTTCATGGGCATGGCTTCCGTTTCAATCCGCCGGTTGCCGAAAAAATTGGAGGTTGTACCTGCCGCCAGTATCAGGTAATCGTAGTCTATTTTCCCTATGGAAGTCTGCAGGATATGTTTTTCGGGATATACCTGTCTGGCTTCGGCCATGCGGAAATGGATATCCTTGTAGCCGTTGAAAAGTTTGCGGAAAGGGAAGGAGATGGAACTTGGTTCCAGTCCCGATGAGGCTACCTGATAGATGAGCGGTGGAAACTGGTGATAGTTGTTCTTGTCAATCAAGATAATCTGGAATCCCGATTTGTGCAGTTCGTTGGCTAGTTTCAGCCCTCCGAATCCTCCACCTACGATGACGACTCTTTTCTTGTCTGTTCTAGCGATATTGAAACTCATAAGCGTTGATAGTTAGTGAAATGGGTTAATTGTGGGCGAAGGCCTCTACAAATGCTTTGGCCTGTTCGTCTTTTAAATAACAAATTTCAGAGGCAGGTGTATAAAGGTAAGAGGTATATTCGAATAACTGGAAACTGGCGAACGACTTGTCTTTGGTATAGAGGAAGTCCAATTTCATCGGCTTCTTCTCATCATTGGCCGGAAATTTTTCCGTTTGGAGATAAGCTTCCAGCCGTTTGGAAAGTTCGGCCTGTTGATAGGGATTGTAGCAGACTGACTTCTTGCGGATGCTGCTACCTGTGGGCAGGTATACCCAATGGAGACTGCGGAATCCGAGTTGATAGAGGGCTGCCAGAATACAAAAACTTCCTGAGCAGATACGGCAAATATCTAGGTTGGAACCTTTTTCAGTCGTTGAGGTTGCCATCAGTAGAAAAACTCCTATGCCTATTAGGATGCAGGCTATTCCGATTGTGGTGAAGTTGATGCGTTTCTGGATGTCTTGATGTGTATAGTCATGTAAAGAATGATATTGTTTCATAAGAATTTGAATTTGATTGTTAGACATGAAGTGTTGGTACAGAGCCGATAAGGGCTGTACGTTAGATAAATCGGACAATGAAATTCAAGATTCTAAATCAGGATGTGCCGGATGGCATACGTATACAGGCATTCTTTACCCGTACGCCCGATGGTGTAAGCCTGTCTGTGTGATATTGCCGATACAGCCACCAGAGTCTGTGTTGAACGGCTCATTTCTCTGAGCAGGTTCCAGCTGTTCTGGCGGATAGTGTACTGAAGGTGTCGCAGGTAGCGCTGGCTGGACAGGTTAAAATGTTCGTTGACGGAGTGTAGGTTATCGATAGGAAGAACCTGTGCCATGGAGAAAGGGTGTGAGGCCAGTCGTTGGCTGTCGGTATCTCCAGTGCATGCATGTGCTTCCGGAACCGGACAGGCCGTTTCCGTACACACTTCCCGGCATTGCCAGTGGATGGCAATCCCAACGAGTATGAACAGCATCAGTGCAATGAATCTTTTCATCTTTCTGTTTCCCCTTTTAGAAAGAAAACAAACCGGATGCAGAAATTGTTCATGGCTGAGGGAAAAAACAGCGCCACAGTCCTACAGCGGAACGGTTTTGCAAGCTGTATTCCTGTGGCGGCTGTCCTTTCTAACCTATGTGCTAACTATGATAAAACCCCTATATATTAAGGAAGACTACATCGTTATTGGTGTACAATCAGTGCCGAGCGTGGAGCAGCAGTCAGTTTGTTGCCGGTCATACTGCCCAGTCCTTTTTCCGGATTGATTTTTCCATCCTTGCAGACTATCTGATAGGTACCTTGCGGTACGTCGATACTTGCAGGTTCATTTTTGGAGTTCAGGATAACGGTGATGTTCTTCCAGGTGTCGCCGTTGGGGGCTCCGTTAATCCGGAAAACTACTACGTTATTGTCCTCCATATCCAGAAATTCCAGGTGTTTGTATATCAGTTCTGCATCGCCCAGGTGGAAGGCCGGATGAGCCTTGCGCATGGCTATCAGTCCTTTCAGGTAGTCGAAGGCTTCCCGATGGATGGCTTTGCCGGCCCAGTTGATGGCATTGATGGAATCCGGACTGTTGTAGGAATTGCGTACGCCTTTCTTGTCGCGCATGATTTCATCGCCTGTGAAGATGAACGGAACACCTTGCGAAGTGAATACGGCCGTATGTGCCAGCTTGTGGTAGGCAGTCAGTTCCTTGTCCGTTGCCTTTGGCGCGGTAATCTTCAGACGGTCGGTAATGCAATGGTCGTCATGGCAACTGGTGTAGCTCAGCATCTGTGTCGGTTGGGCGGTCCAGGATGCCGGTGTGTTCAGGGTAGAGTCCTTCAGTTGCGGATGAGGCAGTGCGGCAGTGATACCGAACATCACCTGTGTATCGTGTCCCGGACGACCGATGACGAAGGCACCTTCCAGGTCGTTGTTCCAGCTTCCTCGCAATCCGTCACGGAATTCGTCACTGAAAGCGGCTACTCCCGGCATCCGGTAAGTATTGGCTTTCATGGCCAGGCTGTCGGTCGGATAAGCCGGACTGCTGGCTGCCCATCCTTCTCCGTAGATGTAGATGGTCGGATCAATTTTGTCCAACGCACTTCGGATAGCCTCCATGGTAGTGATGTCGTGGATTCCCATCAAGTCGAAACGGAAACCGTCGATGTGGTATTCGTTGGCCCAGTAGCAGACTGATTCCACCATGTATTTCCGCATCATTTCGCGTTCGCTGGCTGTCTCGTTACCGCAGGCGGAACCGTTGGCAAAGCTGCCGTCCGGATTCTGACGATAGAAATAGCCCGGTACAGTGCGCTCGAAGTTACTTCCTTCGGTATTGAAGGTATGGTTGTATACCACGTCCATGATGACACGGATACCTGCCTGATGCAGAGCCATCACCATCTGTTTGAATTCGCGGATACGTGTTTCCGGTGTATATGGGTCGGTAGAGTAAGAACCTTCCGGTGCATTGTAGTTCAGTGGGTCATATCCCCAGTTATATTGAGGCTTGTCCAATTGTGTTTCGTCCACCGAAGCATAATCGTATGACGGCAACAGATGTACATGGGTAATTCCCAGTTCTTTCAGATGGTCGATTCCGGTTTTCTGTCCTTCCTTGCTGACCGTTCCGGTTTCAGTCAAGGCAAGGAATTTTCCTCGGTTTTTGATACCGGACAGGCTGTCGATGGAGAAGTCGCGGTGATGCATTTCATAAATGATGATATCATCGAATCCTTTCAGAGCCGGTCGTACATCCTGGTTCCAACCTTCCGGGTCAGTTGTATCAAGGTTCAAGATGGCTCCTCTTTTTCCGTTTACTCCCACGGCTTTAGCCATGACTCCCGGTGTTTCGTCCAGCCATTTCCCGTTTATCTTTACTTGGAATGTATAGAATTTGCCTTTCAGATCTTCCGTTACTGAAACTTTCCAGCTTCCGTTTCCGGCTGCTTTCATGCGGATAGTTTGGATGGCGTCACCGGTCAGTCCGTCTGTATAGAGTTTTACATTTACTTCTTCGGCAGTCGGAGCCCAAAGCATGAAGTCTGTTCCCGTTTCCGAGTAGGTCATTTCGTCCCACGGTTGGGAAAAGGTAGGATAATCTTCAAACGATTCGTATTCTTTGGGGGCTGTTCCGCACCCGAAGAGGGTGGTTGTCAACAGGGTAAATAAGAGTAGTTTTTTTGTTTTCATGGCATTCGATTAGAAGTGTTTATAAAGAGATTTCTTTCATCCGAATGCAAATATCGAAGATTTGTTCTTTCATTCTTTTGCTTTGAAAGAAATTATAAATCAGATTAGCAATCTATCAATTGATAATCAGTTTGATATGCATATCTGCAAACCTTCAATTTATAAATGGTTTGAAAGTATATTTTGATATATTGAATCTGGAAGAACGAAAATAATCTTATATGAGTATAAATATTATCTTTTATTAATATGAGTTATGATATGTATGATTTGTTAAAGTTAAATATTTTGTTTAATTTTACTTCTATCATAAATCTTAAATTTTATCTTATGAAAACTTTTAGTTTCTTTGCGTGTACTTTAATTATGATTGGGGTAAGCGCTTGTAGTAAGTCAGATGTAATGGATGAATTTGCCGTATCGGCAGAACGTGTCACAAGAACAGCCTCTTATGCTGGTTTTACGGATGTAACAACCACTAATTATGATAACGGAAGCTGTATAATACAAGGTGAGATTGTGTGCAATCAAGATGGGGAGTATACATTCCTTTTTGCTCCTAACGCTACATCCGGTGTCGTTATGAATGCTAGAGTTGGTTCTTTTGAAACTTTTAGAGGTGTAGGAGGCATCAATACTATTCAGGAAAAGACCTTTTCTCTTAAAGCGGGGGTGACGTATCAGTGCTATGTAGAAATATTGTTTACAAAAGCAGGACAAACTGGTATGGCTAGGTTGGTGATTGATAAGGTTAATGGTTCTTACACAAATTCTTTGAGCGGATACATCGATTTGGTGGTAGGAGGAAATAGTAATATACATGATTCAGGAGAAAGTACACCTTATCATTGGACGTGTCCTGAATGTGGATGTTTAAACTCTGTTTCAGTAGAATACTGTATTGCATGCGGTCATGAGAAGGAATAAATCTTAAAGAGTAAATATAATCTGAACTTGATTACATAAAAGAGCCCTATCATTATTCTGAATGGAGTTTGATAGGGCTCGTAATTTATAATAACCATAAATCTGTAATCAAAGAAGGTGTCTTTATACTGCATTATTCCTTCTTCAGAAGATTATCAGTTCAGGATAACTCCTGCGTCGCTGGTCGGATTCTGGGTCAGTGTACATCCGCTTGGATAGGCATTGATGGCACTCTGTGGTATAAAGAAAGGAACTCTATAGTCTGTGGCAGGTACTTCCAGCGTGGCTTGTTGGTATCCCGGGAAGCGACGCACTAAAGTGTTGCCGTTGCGATAGATGTCGTATGTACGTTCTGCTTGATAGGCTAATTCAAGCTGACGTTCCTTGTCAATACGTTCTGCCGCATTAGTCGCGTCGAGCGAAGCATATCCAGCACCCGGAATGGAACGTTCACGGATGGTATTCAGGTCTGTTAAAGCCAAGGCATAGCTACCCAGTTTGGCGTATGCTTCTGCACGGTTCAGATAAATTTCGCCCAGGCGGGAGATTATCGGAGAGTGCAGGTGAGAATCTTCGCCTTCACCAGAACATTTGGTAATGTAGAACATTGGGAATGCATTATTTAGACCTATTTGGTAATCAATGACACCGGTATAGACTTCTCCGTCTGAGTATTTGATGGAATAGATTTGCTGGTCAGCGTCTATGGCAGTCATGGTGTAGGTCGTTTCTTTGCCATCAATTGTTTCTGTACAAGTGTAGTTGCCTCCATTTTGCTTCAACGTGGCCTGTACATAGTTGAAACCACTCAGATTACCGCTAGCATCGTATACGTTCTTGATGAAACGGAATACCGGGGTGTAGTTGCCGTTATCGTCCTGTACATACTGCGGGTCGATGAAGTTAGCACGGGCATCTACAATCTTCTTGCTGTCCGGACGCCAGTCGTTCCGTCCGGTTTCGTTCAGCAAGTCAAGGTATTTGGCGCTGGCATACATTTCGCCCCAGCCCATACCGCCTACTACGGCATACATACCACCGATGCCGTAGTAATGGTCATAGCCTGAAAATTCGGTAGCAACCCGTTTTACCACAAAGATGGATTCTTTGTTGTTTTCCGGCGTGAACGTATTGTAGTTCATAAAGTCGCTTCTTCCCAGCAAGGTGTATTGTCCGGAATTGATGACTTTGGTGGCATAGTCTACGGCCAGTTGGGCATATTCGCGGTTCGGGTTGTCGTAAGTACCGCTCATGTACAGGTATATGCGTGAGAGCATGGCCTGTGCAGCTTCTTTGGAAGCGTATGCGGGGCCTTTGTTTTCTGTTATCAATGTTTCTGCCTTTTTCAAGTCGTTGATGGCCTGTTCATACACTTCTTTCACGGTAGAACGGTCTGGCAATTGCAGGTTATCCATGTCTTCCGGTGTACCGTTCACGATGGGGACACCCAGGTTCTTGTCCGGAGCCTGGTAATACGGGCGGCCGAAAGCACGGCAGAGGTAGAAATACATCATGCCGCGGATGTAATAACATTCACCCAGCTTGCTGTCGATTTCTGTATCTTGGCCTTCTTCTATCATGTTGATGACATTCGAAGCCTGGGCAATGGCCTTGTAACCGTAATCCCAAAAAGCCTGGAGACGGTAGTTGTTTGGGGTACGGGAATAAGTGATGAATTCAATAAAGGCATCGGTAGAAGAACCGCGGATCATCATATTATCACCGGCATATTCTCCCATACGGTGCATGTGGTCCGACCAATCCTTCAACTGGGCATACGCGCCGTCTACCAGACCGTCGAGCGAAGTCAGCGGGTCGCCGGTAATCTGTTCTGCGGACATGCTGCCGTTGGGCAAGCGTTCTATGTCACATGACGTCAGTGTGCCGCACAGACAGGCGGTCACCAACAAAGAGGTTGTTACTATCTTTTTCATACGGATGGGCTAATTAAAAGGTTAAGTTGATACCAAACATGTATTTGCGGGTAGAAGGATAGACACTCGGACCGGCTGAACCGATTGCGCTACCGTTGCTTGCCGGAATTTCCGGGTCAACACCCGAATAACCGGTGATGCAGAACAGGTTTTCACCCGTAAAGAAGATACGCATGTTCTGGATGTAGTATTTCGGCAATCTTAAGTTGTAACCGATGGTGAGTGAACGCAACTTCAGGAAGTCTCCGTCTTCCAGGTAACGGGTAGAAGCCTTGTTGGAGTTAGACTTGTTACCATATGAAGCAACTGGGTGTGTAGCAATATCGCCCGGTTTTTCCCAGCGGCTCCATCCGTCCATCAGCTTCATCTGATTACGGTCGGTATAGGCACCGTCGGAGTCATATTCCTGACGGGAATAATTGTAGATTTTACCGCCTACCGAATAACCGAATACGGCATTCAGGTCGATGTTCTTCCAGGTCAGTGTGGTGTTGAATCCACCGAAGAAATCCGGCGTAGAAGCACCGCAGATTACCTGGTCTGCTTCTGCATAGTTTTCGGTAATCTCACGGCTGAGAACGTTACCATTTTCGTCTTTGGTATGTTTGTACCATTGCGGGGCTCCGGTTTCCGGGTTGACACCTGCCCATTCTATCATGTAGAAGCTGTTGCTGTCATAGCCTTTCTTCAGAATCTTGTCGGCCTCGCCGGCAATACCGATATCACCGCCACGGATGATTTCTGTGTTGTTGCCGTAAAGTTCTTTAATCTTGTTGGTGTTGTGACCGAAATTCAGTTCTACTCCCCAGTTCCAGTCTTTGGTACGGATGATGTCGCCGCCGATGGTCAGTTCGATACCCTGGTTTTCCATCTCACCTACATTCTGCCAGCGGGAAGTCACACCGGTGATACCGGATACGGGTACCTGGAACAAGATGTTTGAGGTGTATTTGTAGTAATAGTCGAACGAGAAGCGGAAACGTTCGCCGAACATGGAAGCATCCAGACCGACACCGGTAGTATAGGTCTTTTCCCAAGTCAGGTCTTTATTACCGATTTGGCTAATCAGTGCGGAAGGTATTCCGTTGTAGCTGGTTGAGATGGAATAGAGGTCGTATTGAGGATACAAACTTGTCGGACGGTTACCTACTGTACCGTAAGAAGCACGCAGTTTCAGGTTGTCTACCCTGTCTGCCTTGAACCATTTTTCACGGTTGATGTTCCATCCGGCACTGATGGAGAAGAAATTACCGTATTTGTTGTCGTCACCGAAGTTGGATGCACCATCCCGGCGGAACGATAACTGAGCCAGGTAACGGTTGTCGTATGCGTAGTTACCGTTGAAAAGGTAAGACTGTACGGCCCATTCGCTCAAGCTACCGCCTACAGCTTCGGGGATAGCGGTTACATCCAGCACTTCAAATCCCGGTACAAACCCGGTTCCGGTAGCCGAAATGGCTTTTCCTTGATAGTCATTGAATTCGTAAGCGGCCAGGGCATTGACAGAATGTTTTCCCCATACCTTGTTGAAGCGGAGAATCTGGTTGGTGTAACGGCGCACGGTATTGCTCTGATATTCCTGCAAACGTCCGTCTACGCCAGAAGCACTCTCACTGCGTGGGTCTGTATAGGAATTATAGTAGTAGCCTATCCAGCGGAAGTTGTTGACAGAAGAGAAGGTCAGCCAGTCGGTGATACGAATGTCGAAGTCAAAGTTACCGTTGAACTCGTACGTCTTGTAGTCGGTATGGTTTCCATAACTCAGGTCGTTCAGGTAGTTTGAATCCGAGTTGTCTACCCATCCGCTGTAACGGTCCGGCACCAGATTGCCGTTTTCATCGTACGGGCTATCCCACGGGAACATGGAGTACATGGCTGTCACGGAATATTGGGCATCGTGCGTATCGCGCATCGCGCCGGATACAGATGGTTTGATGGTCAGCCAGTCGAACGGTTTGTAGTTGCTGCGGTAGCGGAAATTGTAACGCTGCAGGTCATAGCCTTTCACGGCACCTTCTTCCGAGTAGTAACCCATGGAGAAATAAGAATTGATTTTTTCTCCACCGCCCGACAGAGATACATTGTATTCCTGGGTTACACCACTCTGGGTAGCCAGATCCCACCAGTCGAAGTTGGAGTTGCGCAGGTCTTCATTCCAGCGCGGAAAAGTGATACTCTCAGGATTATTGAATGACTTGTAATAATCATACAGTTCGGCACCGTCCATCATCTCCAGTTTACCGTTGTTCAGGGTACTGACACCGGCTTTGGCAGATACGTTGATGGTCATCTTGCCGCTTTTACCGTTTTTGGTCGTTACCAGGATTACACCGTTGGCACCCTGCGAACCGTAGATGGCAGTAGATGCCGCGTCTTTCAGGATGGTCATGGTTTCAATATCGGCTGGATTCAACTGTCCGGCTCCGTCACCGACAATTACACCGTCGATTACCCACAACGGAGCGTTACTACCGTTGATGGAGGCTTTACCACGGATTACAACGGCACCGCTTGCACCCGGCTGCCCGGAACCCGGAGCAACGAATACGCCGGAAACCTTACCGTTCAGCATGTTTTCTACATTGGCTGTGGTTACATCTTTCAGCTTGTTTTCCTTGACAGTCTGCAACGAACCGGTCAGACTTTCCCGACGCTGTGTACCGTAACCTACTACAACTATTTCATCCAGAGTTTCGGTGTCTTCCTTCAATGTTAAGTTTAAAGATTGCCCGTTCCACACTAGTGTTTGGGTAACAAAGCCTACAAAAGAAACTTCAATGGTAGCTCCTTTCTTGACTCCACTGATAGAGAATTTACCGTCTATGTCAGTAATTGCACCGTTGGTGGTTCCTTTTACTACGACGGATGCACCGATAACCGGTTCACCGGCACCATCTTTTACGATACCTTTACAGACATCGTTCTGTTGCTGTACAGAAACTGATTCGCTGGAAGCATATGCAGGAAGCCCTCCTGCGACTCCCATGCCAAGGCATAAGAGCATGCTGACAAGTCTCACTTGTTTTTGCATAAAAATTAGGTTTAGGTTTAACTATTATGATTATTTTCTTACAAAGAGAAGTATCATTGTGCAAATATATGAAATAAATCAAATTACTTGCAAAAAAAATAAGAAAATCCCCTTTTGGAGACTCTTTTGTTTCTTTTTGTTGTCATTCGGTGTCCTTTATATTTTATATAAACAGCTGGAAATCAAAAGTTAGATTCTCTTTGTAAGAAAAAGATGATTAGAATTGGTTTTGATATACAGCAGTATTGGTACAAAAAAGAGACTAGATATATGTCAAGCCCTTCTTGAGTTTTATTATCTGAAGCTTTTCTGGTATTGTTAGGATATGATGATGAAGAGGCTGTCTCGTGTTAAAGCGGGACAGCCTCTTTTATTGATTCCTTGAATCTTGTTTAATAGCTCTTTCTGATAATTGCCTTCACGCTTTCACCTTGTTGCATTAGATTGATAAACAGTCGTTTCTGGTGAAAGATGATGTTTCACGGTGAAATCATGTTACTTCCGGTAAATTTATTTCTTGGGGGTAATACGTGCTGTCCATCCACCTCCGGGAGCCATTTCAATATTCAATTTGTCGTTGGCTTTCACCGTACGTATTTCTTTGCGGTAATCGGTGGCTTCCCGATCCGCATTGATGCCGTCGGCAAAGATTTCGGCTTCGTATTCACCTTCACTCAAAAAGGACAGGTCGATGGTGCATTGACGAGGTGTCCAGTCCGTCATGGCTCCTACATACCAGATACCATCTTTGCAACGTGCCAGGCTGATGTATTCGCCTACTTTACCGTCTAAGGCCACGGTTTCATCAAATACGGTGGGAACTTTGGCTATGAAGTCTGTACATTCCTGTTCTTTCCGGTATTTGTTCGGACTGTCTGCCAGCATCTGTAACGGAGATTCAAAAAGTGTATACATGGCCATCTGATGAACACGGGTACCTTGACTCATAGGACGGTCATAGACGGCACGGAAGGCACTGCGTGTAGCGTTGATCATTGCTCCGGGAGTATAGTCCATCGGGCCTGCCAGCATACGCAGGAATGGAGCACTGACGTCATAACGGGGAAAATCGTGAAGCGGTTGACCGTTGACGATAGGTTCCCATTTGGCATTTTCCAGTCCTTTGACACCTTCAAAATTAAGAATATTGGGATAAGCGCGTTGTATACCGCCCGGCTTGATACCGTGATAGTCAAGTACCAGGTGGTTGTCGGCTGCTTTCTGTGCCAATTCGTACATGGAGCGGATGATGGGCTGGTCGTCGCGGTCGAAGAAGTCTATCTTGAAGCCTTTGATACCTAGTTTGCTGTAGTGCTTGAAGGTATTGTCGGTGTCCTTGATGGCATTTCTCCAACTGGACCAGAGGATGATTCCTACATTTTTCTGATTCCCATAAGCAATCAGTGCTTCAAGATCTATCTCCGGATTTACATCCAGTAGGTTCATGATGAATTTATGTTAGTTTTGTAGGTAAGGTTACCACTTTTTTACTGCAGGTTTTCCTCCTTCTGATTTTTGCAAGATTTATGTATCTTGTGTGATTCTTTACGTGCATAGTAAATACAGGTATCCCTGTTAGTTACAAAGATATACTTCTGTGAACAATATACCATAAAATTTGTGGCTTTATTGTTGTTCGTTCGGAGTTTGAGGAATAATGCTAACTTTGCAGTGGTGGGAGATAATGATTGAATCTTTTAATCGAGACCGGTCTTTTCAGGCCTTTCCATCATTTGGGCTTCGCCTCATTATAGTTTGTAGAGAGGTGGTATGGTTGGATAATTCTAAATAAAAAATCCCGATTTCGCATGGAAATCAGGATTTTAAGTGGTGCCACCAGGAATCGAACCGGGGACACAAGGATTTTCAGTCCTTTGCTCTACCAACTGAGCTATGGCACCAATTTGTTGTTTTCTGCAACCGTTGTTTCTCGTTTGCGGTTGCAAAGGTACGCAAAGTTTTGGAACCTGCAAATTTTTTGGCAGAAAAAGAAAGAAAAAGTTATTAACAGGTTCATGAACCCTGTTCAAAACTCTCAGAAAACCTTTCCTTAAGAGCTTTGAACGAGTTCATATTCAGTGTATTATTCCTTTTCCTGGTTTTTCAACGGGTTCCATCCCTGAGCTTTCAGCTCCAATTCGTTGCCGTCGCGGGTAACGAGGGCGCATCCCAATTCCGGCTTGGTGATATGGCCGATAATCTTGACATCCTTCAGCTTCGATACCGCTTCGTGGGCAGTCAGCGGTACGGTGAACAATAGCTCGTAGTCTTCGCCACCGTTCAGCGCACAGGTACTCAGGTTCATGTTGAACTCTTCGGCCATGACAGCGGTCTGATAGTCGATAGGAATACGTTCCTCATAGACGCGGCAGCCGGTATGGCTCTGTGAACAGATGTGCATCAGTTCAGAAGAAAGGCCGTCGGAGATATCCATCATAGCTGTCGGTTGGATACCGGCCTCGGCCAGTTCGGCAATGATGTCCTTGCGTGCTTCAGGTTTCAGGAAGCGTTCCAACAGGTATTCCTTTCCCGCGAAATCCGGTTGAACCTCCTTTTCTCCCTGGAATACGGCTTTCTCGCGTTCCATGAGTTGCAAGCCCATGTAGGCAGCCCCCAAGTCGCCTGTTACACAAATCAGGTCTGTATCTTTGGCACCGTTCCGATAGACGACCTTGTCTTTGTCCGCTTCACCGATGCAGGTGATGGAAATGGCCAGACCGGTGACAGAAGACGTGGTATCACCGCCTACGATGTCTACCTGATGCAGTTCGCAGGCCAGTTTCAGGCCGTCGTAGAACTCTTCCAGGTCTTCGATACAGAACCGTTTCGATACGGCAAGTGAGACAGTAATCTGTTTCGGAGTACCGTTCATGGCGTAGATGTCGGAGAAGTTCACCATGGCCGATTTATATCCCAGGTGTTTCAGTGGCGTGTATACGAGGTCGAAATGAACCCCTTCCATCAGCAGGTCGGTAGTGACCAGTACCTGTTTGCCGGGGTATTCCAATACGGCAGCGTCATCGCCGACTCCGTAGCGGGTTTCCGCATTTTTCAGCTGGATGTCCTGGGTGAGGTGCTTGATGAGGCCGAACTCACCCAGTGTTGATATTTCTGTTCTGTTTCCTTCGTGCATGGTCTTATGCTCTATTAATCAATTCTCTCATGATGGTTGTCATGCGGGGCTGTGCTTCGTCGGCAGCTTTCTGAACTTCCTCGTGAGATACTTCTACGATTTTTCCTTCTACACCCAAGTCTGTGATGACAGAGATGCCGAATACTTTGATGCCGCAGTGGTTGGCTACGATGACTTCGGGTACGGTAGACATGCCTACAGCATCAGCTCCCAGAATACGGAACATCTTGTATTCTGCCGGAGTTTCGAAAGTAGGACCTTGTGTGCCGATGTATACACCTTGCTGTACCTTGATACCTTTTTCCTTGGCGATTTCCAGTGCTTTTGCTATCAGTTCCTTGGAATATGCCTCGCTCATATCCGGGAAACGTGGTCCGTAGTCGATGTTTTTGCCGCGCAGCGGATGTTCCGGGAAGAAGTTGATATGGTCTGTGATAATCATCAGGTCGCCGATTTCAAATTCCGGGCTTGTGCCTCCTGCCGCATTCGAAACGAAAAGGGTCTTGATACCCAGTTCACGCATGACACGTACCGGGAAGGTCACTTCTTTCATGGAATAGCCCTCGTAGAAATGGAAACGTCCCTGCATAGCCATGATGTCCTTGTTGCCCAGTTTCCCGAAAATCAGCTTACCGCTGTGTCCTTCTACGGTTGATACCGGGAAATTGGGAATGTCTGCGTAATTTATTTCGTATTTATCGGTAATCTCGTGTACCAGACTGCCCAGTCCTGTACCCAGAATGATGGCTGTTTCAGGATGGGTGTGCATTTTAGCCTTCAGAAAGGCAGCTGTTTCTTGAATTTTTTCTAACATACGCGATAATTTGTTGGTTAAATGATTCTTCTTCGTTATTCAGGAACCTGACTTCGATGGGTAATACATGGAAGTAGGGTTTCAGTTTTTCACTCAGCTTCGGATGAGCGATGAGCCGGGCGGCATCTTTTTCGGTCGTAACGATACTTTTCTGCGGTCCGGGTATTCGGAGGAATGTCTCTTCGATACGGTGCAGATCGGTTTCGGTGAAATTGTGATGGTCGCCGAATGTCAGCGGGTGTACGTGACGGGTATGCCTTGACAGTTCCTCCAGTAAAGGAGCCGGCGAGGCGATACCGGTTACTACCAGCAGGTGCTCTTCCGGAGTTAACGTTTCCAGTGCCCGTTCCGGTTCTTCGGTAAAGAGGGGACGAAGCTTCCCATAGGCCAGTGTCGTGAAGTAGAGTGACTGGTGGGGGAGGGGCTTCAGTTCCTTCCTGAACTGCTGGCAGTTTTCTGCGTCCAGATGGGGCGGACATTTGCTGACAATCAGGATATCTGCCCGTTTCCTGCCCGAAGAAGACTCCCGCAGTCGACCCGCCGGAAGAAGTTTGTCTTGCTGGATGGGACGGTGGTAGTCTACCAGCAGAATGTTCAGCCCAGCTTTGATGTAGCGGTGCTGGAAGGCGTCATCCAACAGGACGGCTTCTACACCAGGGGTGGTTTTCCCGTCTGTCAACTGTTCGATGCCGTGGCACCGGTCCCGGTCTACGGCCACGTAGATATCCGGAAATTTATGGGCCATCTGGAAAGGCTCGTCTCCGATGGCTTCGATGGGAATATCCGGTCTGGCCAATACGAATCCTTCCGATTTCCGCTTGTAGCCCCGGCTTAGTACAGCGATGCGGTAACTTTTCCGGAGCAGGCGGATGAGGTATTCGGTATGGGGAGTCTTACCGGTTCCTCCTACACTGATATTCCCAATGCAGATGACCGGAAGCGGAAAACTTCGGGAAGTCAGTATACCCTTGTCGAACATGCGGTTACGCAGACTGACTCCCAGTCCGTACAGCAGCGCAAACGGGAGTAGTCCCCAATAGATGCTGAAAGGTCGCTGGCTCATGGTCGTTTCTTGTTTTTATTGGATACGCAAGTCAAAAGGCAGTCGCGCCTGGATGCGGTCGGCCTGTTTCAGGTTCTTCAGCAGGGCAAAGCCGTGGTAATATTCGCCGAAAGTAGCTTCCAGTCGGCTGTCGATGTAACTGTCCTTCTGTGTATTCAACAAACTACTCAGGATATTTTCTTTTCCCGGATAGCTTAATAGGGTATAATCTGTGATTCCGGCACGTTTTACGGCTTCGTTCAAGGCTGTCTGCAGGCCGCCCAGTTCGTCTACCAGTTTCAGTTCTTTGGCCATGGTGCCGCTCCATACACGTCCTTCAGCTATCTCCTTCAACTGTTCCAAGGGCATGTTTCGTCCTTCGGCACAGCGTTTGGTGAAGAGTTCGTATCCGTTGTTTACGCTTTGCTGGATGAGGGCTTTTTCCTCCTCATTCATCGGCCGGTCTATCTTTCCCATGTCTGCCAGGCGGTTGGTCTTCACGCCGTCTATGTGGACACCCAATTTGTTGTTGATAAGCTCAGATGCTTCGGGCACCATGCCGAAGATACCGATGGAGCCGGTCAGCGTGGTTGGCTCGGCTACAATCCAGTCGGCTGCGCAAGAGATATAATATCCACCGGAAGCGGCATAGTCTCCCATTGAAACGATGATCGGTTTTTCGGCTTTCAGCAGAGAGACTTCGCGCCAGATTTGTTCAGAGCCGTAGGCACTGCCGCCCGGAGAGTTTACACGCAGTACGACAGCCTTTACGCTTTCGTCCTTGCGGAGGCGTTGCAGGTCTTTGATGACCCGTTCGGAGTTGATGCCTTCTGTCGGGTCCGGGTCGGTTGACGAGTCGATGTCGCCGGTAGCATAGTAGATGGCGATGATGTTGCCGCTCTTGTCCTTGGGTACATTCCGTTTTACGTTGATCATGTCTTCCAAGGTGAGTGTATTCAGTTTGTCATCTTCTTCTACGTCCATCCGTTGCTTCAGGTAGCTCAGCAACTGGTCTCTGTATATCAGTGTGTCTGCCAGCCCGTTGCGCAGGCAGTCATCGGCCTGGCGGAAGTCCATGCAGCTGTCTGCCAGTTCGTTCAGTTGTTCCGGAGTCAGGTCTCTCGATGCGGCTACATCTGTCAGCAGTTGTTGCCAGATGGATTGGATGTATGCCTGGGTCTGTTCCCGGTTGGCCGGACTCATCTCTGTGCCGCTGAAGGTCTCGGTGAATGATTTGTATGTACCTACACGGAAAATCTGCATCTGTACTCCGATTTTGTCGAGCAGGTCTTTCAGGAAGAAGCTCTGTGCCGACAGGCCATGCCAGCTGATGCTTCCCGAAGGATTCAAGGCTACCTTGTCGGCTACGCTGGCCAGGTAGTAGGCACCTTGTGTATAGTTTCCTCCGTATGCCACAATGAATTTTCCGCTGTTTTTGAAATCAATCAGGGCTTCACGGATTTCCTGAAGTGAAGCTGTTCCGCAGGAAAAGAAAGTATCGAAATCCAGATAGATACCTTTGATTTTATCGTTTGCTTTGGCTTTACGGATAGAAGCGAGAATATCTTCCAGTCCGGCAGTAGTATATTCATCACCCAACAGTTGGTCGAGTGGGTTTTCCTGATAGCGTTCTACGACGTTTCCTTTCAGTTCAAGTACAAAGATGGAGTTGTCTTTTACGACGGTTTCCGGTTGGCTGCTCATCAGCATTCCGGAGATGGCTACAATACCTAGAATGGTAAAGACAATTCCGGCAATGAGAATGCCGACAATTGTAGCCAAAGTGGTCTTGAAAAAATCTTTCATGTTGTTTTTTTTGAGTTTGGTGATTAATTTACAAATTTATTCTTTTTGGATGAAAAGGCCAAACTTGTATTTCGTTTTATGTTTTCTGTCCGGTGTAAATCCGGCAGATTTGAGCGGTTGTTTCGCGGATGTTTTGCCGGGCAGTGTCCAGCTGCATGGCTTGTTCCAAAGGTTGCGGGTAAGGAGTCGTTGAAAAGGCGGCCAGAAATCCTGCTTCGTTCAACGCTTCCCTGTCCTCGATGCCGCCGGAAAGGAGTAGGGTAGGGACTTCTGCTTTTTGGGCTCGTTTCAATACACCCATAGGAACCTTGCCCATTAAGGTCTGCCGGTCGGAATGTCCCTCGCCGGTGATGACGAGGTCGGCATCGGACAGTAGTTTATCCAATTGCAGAATGTCCAGTATCAGTTCGATTCCTGGTCGGAGGGAGGCGTGGAAGAATGCTGCAAGGCTGCCGCCCAATCCTCCGGCGGCTCCTGCGCCCGGTAGGGTATCGACGGCTGTGCCGGTTGCGGCATGAACGATTCCGGCAAAATGTTGCAGGCCGGTATCCAGCATACGTACATCTTCTGTAGAGGCTCCTTTTTGCGGGGCGAAAACATAAGCGGCTCCTTGGGGGCCGTAAAAGGGGTTGGTGACATCGCAGGCAACGGTAAACTGTGCTTCACGGAGTAAAGGTGAAACTTCTGAGGTATCTATGTAGGCTATTTGGGCCAGTTGCGCTCCTCCGCTCTCAAGTAGCCGATGGTCGGTTGTATAGAATCGATATCCTAAGGCTTGCAGCATGCCCATTCCGGCATCGTTTGTAGCGCTCCCGCCAATCCCTATCAGAAATTTCCGATAGCCTTTCCAGAGGGCGTCCAGAATCAGTTCTCCTGTTCCGTATGTGTTGGTTAACAATGGATTGCGCTCCTCTTCGCGTAGTAAGGGGAGGCCGCTGATGCGTGCCATCTCGATGGCAACGGTTTCCCCATCGCCTAAGATGCCATAGCTTGTGGGGCGAATGCGCATCAACGGGTCGTGTGCTTCCAGTTGGATATAGCTTCCTTGGGTGGCTTCCATCAGAATGCTCAAGATTCCTTCACCGCCATCTGCTACAGGAAGGCAGACGGTTTGACAGGAAGGAAATACCTTGTGTATACCTTCTGATGCGGCCTGTTCTGCCTCGATGGAACTTAGGCAGCCCTTGTATGAATCAATAGCTAAGATGATTTTCTGCATGGTGTTTGTTGTTGTAATAATGTAGTCTTGCAAAGATAATCTTTTGTATGGAAATACGTTGGATAATGCCGTTTCTTTGGGGTCTGAAAACGTCCGTTTGTTTCGATAAAGATGTCCGTTCGTTTTCAATAAAACGTGCGTT
>ERZ827088.1497-NODE-1497-length-28565-cov-4.645773_pt1 | contig 28565 bp, 18 predicted proteins | sample MGYA00519922_ERZ827088 | MGnify/ENA primary metagenome ERZ827088 (study PRJEB31778, sample SAMEA3449254) | human gut metagenome | biome: human gut; feature: human-associated habitat; material: faeces | place: United Kingdom | collected 2010/2012 ...
CTTTCCGCCGCGGATCGCTCATCCGCACGTACAGCCATGCGTAGAGATCCTTGTAGACCGTAGCCCGGTCCGTCTCATTCAGGATCTCATGTCTGTCATTTTCATATAAAATCCAGGTAACGTCCTCCATACCTACAGCCTGAAAGGCCTTCCGCACCTGCTCCACGCCTTTTCCAAAATTTCCCACCGGATCTTCGGCTCCGGATACGAACAGCACCGGCAGATCCATCGGCATTTTTTGAAGATTCTCCGGTTTCGAGGCCTCCTCGATGCTATGGAACAGATTATAATAGCCGTTCAGTGTAAATAAGAAGGTACAGCGCTCATCTGCGAGATAAGCGTCTACAATCCGCTCGTCCTTCGTCAGCCAGTCTCTGGTGGTGCGGGCCGGTCGGAAGTGCTTATTATAGCCCCCGAAGGCCATATTGTCAACAAAGGGCCAGCGGTAACGCCATCCCTTCACCTTCGCCATCAACCGACAGAGGTTCTGCCCAAAGCGCAATGCCGCCATCGGCTGGCTTCCGGTTCCCATGATAATCGCACCGTCCAGCTCATCACCGTAACGGCACAGATACTGACGAAGCAAAAAAGATCCCATGCTGTGGCCCAGTATATAATAGGGCAGCTCCGGATACCGCTTCGCCGTCCTCTTGTGCAGGGTTCTCAGATCCCGCAGCACGATTCCGTTACCGTTCTTCTCTGCGAAATATCCGTAATCCTCTTTATTTACAATGGAGCCGCCGTGGCCCAGATGGTCATTGCCCACCACCAGAAGGCCCTTTTCCGTCAGGTAAGAGGCGAACTCCTCATAGCGTTCGATATACTCCACCATGCCGTGGAAGATCTGAAGCACCGCTTTCGGCTCTCCTGCTTCCGGCTTCCACTCCACGCCATGGATCTTCGTCCGCCCGTCCGCGGACGCGTATGAAAATTCCCGTTTTACTGCCATGTCATTTTCCTTTTATTCTAATACCCAAAAAGGGGTATCTTTCCTTTCAGATACCCCCTCTTATCTCTGTCAGTCTGTGTTATTTATCAGTCAGCATATTTTCCGCGAAATCCTGAATAGCCTTTGCCGCCTGCTCGTAGGTCATCTGTGTGGTATTGATGCACAGATCGTAGTTCTGCATGTTCTCCCATTCCTGACCGGTAAAATAGCGATAGTAATCGCGGCGGTACTTATCCGTCTTGGTGATGAACTTATCCGCCGTCTTCCAGTCGATCTTCTGGCGGTTCATCTCTTTCTCAATACACTTTTCCCGGGATGCGTAAATGTACACACGAACCAGTCCCGGCTTGTCGCGAAGCACATAATCTGCCGCGCGGCCAATGACCACATAGTTGGACTCGTCCGCCAGCTCGCGGAGTACCTTAGCCTGATAGTTGAACAGGTTATTGTTCGAGGTGAAATCCTCCTTCTCCGGCGGGATCAGGCCTCCTGTATATACCTTCTGGGACGCCCGGAACAAAAGGCTCTGCTTCTGATCCTCATCCGCCCTGGCGAACAGCTCCTCGCTGATGCCGCTGTCGTCTGACGCCAGACGCAGGATATTCCGGTCATAAATCTCCACGCCCAGATTCTTTGCAAGAATTTTTCCGATAGAGGTCGCCCCGCTTCCGCAGGTTCTGGTGATTGCAATTACGAATTTATCCATATACAAGCCTCCTCTTTTCTCCGCTTATAGGTATTTTTATTGTAGTTTTTTTTCGAGGGTTTGTCAATTGTTCCCGGGAAATCAGAGATTTTTTCTGCGCCCGGACGAATTCTGTTTGGCTTGTCAAATGACGCGCGCTCTGCTATTATCAGATTAGCATTGGTACTCTGTTTTTACAGAAGAAAGGATTTCCTTTTATGAATCATATAAACACAAAATTTCGGCAGCTTTCCGTGCCCGCCGCCGTTCTTGTCTCACTGGGCGCGGCTCTTTTTCTGGCGCTGGCGCTGGAGATTGGTGTTTTTCAGTTTTCTTATTTTACACAGTCCTTCGGGGATTATCCCGAGACCGCCATGGATCTTTCGGCGGAAGCAGGCTGGAACGGTGAGGCTCTGGCCCTGCTGCCGGACAATCCATCCGTATCTTTCAACAATCTTTCCCTGCCGGTCCGCAGCGTAACAGTGGTCACAGCCGGTTCCGCCAAAGTGCTTTCCGGAAATGTGGGAATCTGCGACGCGGCCACTTCGTCCAAGACCACCGGAGCCGGAAGCTTTACCGTCAATCCCGGCGGTCGGGAAAATACCTTTACTGTACGCCTCCACAGCCATGGGGATCTGAACCGGCTCCGCCTGACCTTTACCGATGAACTGACTGAACCGGTCTTTCTGCTGTCTGTGACACTCAATACCCGGGTGCCGCTGTCCATCCATGGCCTCCGGGTGCTTCTTCTGACTGCTTTCTTTACCGTACTGTTTCTGATTTATCGTTTCCGCATTTACGCACAGGATTATCAGCCCGGGAAACGCAGCCACCGACGTCTGCAGCTTGGGGCGCTTTTGCTGTCCCTCTTTATCTCCGCAGGTATCCTGTACGCAGGCGATGCTTCCCATCAGCTTTTGCGTCCCTATCCGTCGCTTCAGGATATCCGTTCCATGGATATGGGCGTGGACGCTTACATGCAGCAGCTGGACGCCTTTGCGAAAGGCCAGGTATATCTTGATCTGGACGTTAATCCGGATCTGGAAACTCTTCCCAACCCTTATGATAAGACGGAACGTGAAAAAATGGATGTGGATTATCACTGGGATCGGGCTTATTACAACGGAAAATATTATTCTTATTTCGGGCTTGCTCCCCTCTTTATGGTGTATTATCCCATTTATCTGGTAACCGGCATGCTGCCGACGACGGCTTTCGCGGGAACGCTGCTGACATTGTTCGCCGTGCTGTGTACTTTCGCGGCCATTCATGGGCTCTTGCGGCTCTTTGCTCCCAAAGCCAATCTGCTGATCCTTCTGATCGGAGAAATCGCGGTGCCGGGCGGCAGCTTTCTGTGGCTGATGCAGGCTTCTTCCGGCAGCTTTTATTATCTGCCATCCATTGCCGCTTTCGGCTGGCTGGCAGCGTTTACGGCCCTGGCTTCTTACGGTTATCTGGCACAGACTGCCCGGAAACGGGTGCTGCTTTTCGCACTCTGCGGTCTTTCCGTAGTCATGCTGGTACTGTCCCGGCCCAATGCGGTACTCTTGGCCATGGCCTTCGGCGCGCCGCTGTTCCTGCGGATTCTCTTTGATAAGAAGCTTTCTGCAAGACAGCGATTTCTGGAGAGCGCCCTGCCGTTCCTGATTCCCGTTCTCATAGGAGCTGCCGGAATCATGTACTACAATTACATCCGCTTTGACTCTTTCTTTGAGTTTGGCACCTCCTATCAGCTGACGGAGAGCGATATCCGGTTTAATTCGGTGACCTTAAGCCTGCATCACTTCGGTAATATGCTGTATCACTATTTTATGGAGCCTTTTGTATACAAGGAGTTTTTCCCATTCCTGAAATTTACCGACGACATCTGCCTGGATTTCGGAAACTATCTCTATCAGGAATACAGCGCGGGGCTCTTACAGATGCCGCTGAATCTGGGCATTTTCCTGCTGATTCCGGTTGTCTGCACGAAGTCTTCAGGCAAAAAAGAGCTTTTGAAAAAGCAGACGGCGGTTCTGGTACTGCTGGCTGCGCTGGTACTGGGGTATCTGGACTTTATGCTGGGCGGTATTCTGATCCGGTATGTCTGCGACCTGTCGCCGGCGCTGTCGGTGCTGGCCCTGTTTCTGATACTGGATCAGATTCATTATGATGGAACGCGATCAGCGCGGATCCTGTATGGGCTTGTATGTTTCCTGCTGGTCCTTACCATTGGGCGCGGACTATTGACGATTTTCTCCAATGAGACCAACTTCGTTTTGCGCAGGAACCCGGATTTCTATCTGTACGTAAGCCGGATGTTTCATGGATAGATATCCAGCTCCAATCTTATGTAAACTAAATATTTAGAACAAATAGATGAAATATAACTAAGAACTACTTTTCCTATCTTTAACTGAAAGTTGTAAAAACAATATTTCTCATAAAAAATCTCATGTACGGATGGCTTCTGTCATCCATACATGAGATTTTCTGTTTTCGCTATTCAGATTTCTCTATTCTGCTGCGATTTTATTTTCTATGATCTGATTAGATATTCAGCAGATCGCTGTAAGCCTTCAGCGCTCCGTCCGTATCATGCGCTAGTACCCGCTTTGCCAGTACCTTGCCAAGCTGTACGCCCTCCTGGTCGAAGCTGTTCAGGTTCCATGCGAAGCCCTGGAACATAATCTTATTCTCAAAATGAGACAGCAGCGCGCCCAGAGTCTCCGGAGTCAGCTGATCGCCTACAATGATGCTGGAGGGACGGCCGCCTGCAAAGTACTTATTGCGATTCTCGTCTTCCTTGCCGCACGCGAAGGCTACCATCTGAGCAACTACATTGGCGCAGAGCTTCTGCTGGCTGGTGCTGCCCTGGATGTCCACATCTACGCCGCACTGGTTGTTCTTAAATCCGATAAACTGCAGCGGTACGATGTCGGTTCCCTGGTGAAGCAGCTGATAGAAGGAATGCTGTCCGTTGGTTCCCGGCTCGCCGAAGATGACCGGTCCGGTCACGTAATCTACCGGCTCACCGAAGCGGTTCACGGATTTTCCGTTGGACTCCATATCTGCCTGCTGCAGATGTGCCGGGAAACGGCTCAGCGCCTGGGAGTACGGCAGAACTGCGGTGCAGCCCATGCCCAGCACGTTGCGCTCGTATACGCCAATCAGGGCGTCCAGCATCGCCGGATTTTCCAGAAGGTTCTCGTTCTTTGCCAGCACATCCTCTGCGGCTGCGCCTGCCAGGAAGCGTTCAAATACCTCGGGGCCGAAAGCCAGGGATAAGACGGCGCCGCCTACTGCGGAGGTGGAAGAATAACGTCCGCCGATATAATCGTCCATAAAGAAGGCTGCCAGATAATCGTCGCTCTTAGCCAGCGGGGATGTTTCGCTGGTGACAGCTACCATATGTCTGGAAGCGTCCAGACCTGCCTTTGCGAGCGCGTCCTTGACGAAGGACTCATTTGTCAGAGTCTCCAGAGTCGTACCGGACTTGGATACCAGTACAAACAGGGAATGAGCCACATCGATAGAAGCCAGTACGGCCGCCGCGTCGTCCGGGTCTACGTTGCTGATGAACTTCGCTTCCATCTTGAAGGTGTCATTCTTCTTTGCCCAGTTCTCCAGCGCCAGGTACATTGCACGGGGACCCAGGTCGCTGCCGCCGATACCGATCTGAACAACAGTGGTGAACTTCTCGCCTGCTGCGTTGGTGATCTCGCCTGCGTGTACCTTATTTACAAAGTCCGCTACCTTCTTCTGCTGCTCTACGTAGAACGCGCGCTTGTCCACGCCGTCCGCTACCACCGCGTCGCCCAGCTGGCCGCGGGTCAGCTGGTGAAGCACCAGACGCTTCTCACCGGTGTTGATCACCTCGCCGTTATAGAGAGCCGCGAATTTCTCCGTCAGCTGCGCTTCCTTTGCAAGCTTCGCCAGTACTGCCAGTACGTTATCGTCTACGGCCTTTGCGGCGTAGTTGTATGCCATGCCCTCTGCCATCGGCACACTGTATGTCTTCACGCGCTCTGCTCCGTTCTCACCGGACATGACCTCTGCCAGGTTTACGCGCGCGGTGTCTTTCAGCTCCTGATAGGATTCCAGGGTATCCAGATTTTTCCATTCAACCATGATAGATAATTCCTCCATTTCTGATGGGCTTACCGCTCTCCGTTTTTATGACACAATTCTCCTCAGTCAGTGTCCGGGAGCAGAGCCTATATTCTTTTGCATTGTATCACATTTGCATCGATTGATCCACCCTGCGAAATATTTTAAATTTTTTTGATTTTATACTGGACAAACTCTTAAACTTGTGCTATGATATCATTTGTTGACGGCAAGTCACAAAAACGGCGTGTGGCTCAGCTTGGTAGAGCGCTACGTTCGGGACGTAGAGGTCGCAGGTTCAAATCCTGTCACGCCGATGAATGATAAAGGAATCCTTGGAAAAGGGTTCTTTTTTTGTTATATGAATTCTGGAAACCTGGGAATAGGATGAGCGTTTTAAGCTCTGAAAAAGCTTCGGGATGACTCGATGGAGATTCATGAACAGAAAGAAAGAGCAAAGCACTGATTTTCCGGCGCTTCGCTCTTTCTTCTTCATAGAAAATGGTTCTTATGGGAAATGATTTTATTTCTGATTAAATACGTATTGATCCAGCCGTTCAAAGGCCTCCTGTACCCGCGAGAACGGCAGCGCCAGGTTCATGCGGATGTGCCACGGCCCGTGGAAGGCGCGGCCATCCTGCCAGAGGACACCGACTTCGAGACCGGCGCGCTGGACGTCGTCCAGGGTAAGGTCATGGGCTTTGCAGTACGCTTCACAGTCCAGGAACAGCATATAGGTGGCCTGGGGTCGGGATACGTGGACGTCCGGCCAGTGCTGCTCGATGAAGTCACAGGCGAAGTCCGCATTTTTCGTGAGGACGGTTTTCAGCTCGTCCACCCACTCATAGCCTTCCGGCTCGTATGCGCCCAGCAGGGCGTACATGGACATCAGGTTCATGCTGTTGTAGTGGCTTAAAGACGCCTCTTTCCGCATCCGGGAACGCAGGCGCGGATTGTATACAATATGGTAGCTGCCGATGAGTCCTGCCAAGTTAAAGGTCTTGGACGGCGCGTAAAGCGCGATGGTCCGCATTTTCGCGTCCTCGGACACCGACTGGGTCGGGATGTGGTGGTGGTCGCCCAGATACAGGTCGGACCAGATTTCATCGGAAATGACGGTCACATCGTACTTCCGGAACAGCTCCATGGCCCGCTCCAGCTCCCAGCGCTCCCAGGCGCGGCCTGTGGGGTTGTGGGGACTGCAGAGAATCGCCACGTGGATATCCTCATCCCGGAGCTTCCGCTCCATATCTCCGTAATCCATGCGCCAGATATTCTGTTCATCCAGGGTCAGGGGACTGTGAACCAGCTTATAGCCTGCGCTGCCCAGAGAAAAGGTGAAGCCCACATAGGTGGGAGAATGCACCAGAATCTTATCTCCCTTGGAACAAAGGACACCCGCAGCGCTCATAACGCCTCCCAGGACGCCATTTTCATAGCCGATGCAGTCGCGGGTCAGGTCCACTACGCCATTTCTTTTTTCCTGCCACTTGATAATTGCGTCATAATACTCATCCCGCGGCTTGAAATAGCCGTACAGCGGATGGGCAATACGCTCCGCCATCCGCGCCGGAATCGTCGGCACGGTCGCGAAATTCATGTCCGCCACCCACATGGGAATGGCATCGAAGCCCTCTTTCAAAGACACGCCAAAATATCCTTCCCCGGATTCTCTGGCTGCCAGCGGGCTGTCCACCGCCATGGCGTCCATACCTTCCCGGTCAATGATGGATGTAAAATCATATTTCATATGTGCTTCCCCACTTCTTTTTTATCGCCGTTTTTTCTTCTTCGCCAACGGACGGAAGACCGTCCCCCTGCCAATAAAACAGATAATCTGCACCAGAATGACGCCCACCGTCACGCCGATGCTGTCGATAGTCACGTCCCGCTTCGACGGTCCGCGACCCGCCACAAAGGACTGGTGGTACTCGTCCAGCGCCGCGAAGCCCACACAAAAACCGCCTGCCAGAAGCAGCAGCCAGATCCCGCGCACGCCGTATACATACAGCGGAAAGGATACCGAGACCGCCAGCAGAAAATATTCTGTCATATGAGCCAGCTTCCGCACCGGATAATTGATTCTCTGAATATACTGCGCCTCCTCCTGCGCGCTCCAGTGCAGATCAAAGCTCTCATTTGCCGTCTCGACGATGATTTCACTTACCTTGTAGCTTAAATTCCCCGATGTGATTCCATCCTGGGCCGAGAAACCGTAGATGACATACATCATGGCCAACGCCGGAAAGAAGGACAGGGGCTTTAAAATCGCTCTTAATAATGCTTTTATCATAACGGGGCTATCATAGCACCATTTCCCCGGGCTGTCTAGGCGGTAAACGGAAGATTAAGGAAACACTAAGAAAATTTACGCTTCCCGCACCGCGTCCTTCATGGCTTTCACATACTCCTTCACCTTTGGCACACACTCGGTTCCGTAGGCCGCGCAGAGCTTCACGATGGCGGAACCCACGATGGCACCGTCGGACTGAGAGGCCATGTTCTTCGCCTGCTCTGGGGTAGAGATGCCAAAGCCTACGGCGCAGGGGACGTCCTTCGCCTCTTTTACCAGCCTCACCATGGCTCCGATATCCGTGGTGATCTCGGTCCGGGTTCCGGTAACGCCTAAGGAAGATACGCAGTAAACGAAACCGTTCGCCTCTTTTGCGATCATTTTGATGCGTTCATGGGAAGTGGGCGCAATCAGGGAAATCAAATCCAGTCCGTACTGCCTGCACACGCTGTCAAATTCTTCCTTTTCTTCAAAGGGCACATCCGGAAGAATCAGGCCGTTCATACCGATTTCCGCTGCCCGGCGAATAAAGTCTTCGGTACCTTTTCCATAGGAAAATACCACATTGGCGTAGGTCATGAATACCATGGGAATATCTGTCTTTTGCCGGATCCGCTCTACCATGGCAAAGATCTTGTCCGTGGTCACGCCGCCCGCCAGGGCCCGCATATTGGCCGCCTGAATGACCGGACCCTCTGCGGTAGGGTCTGAGAACGGAATACCCAGCTCAATCAAGTCCACGCCCGGATAATCCAGTCCTGCGGAAATGGAGTATACCGGCGCTATCTGTCCATATTCATCCTGGCAGAAATAGGACTTCATGCCGTGGAAGATACCTAAGCGGCCTGTGGCGATAGTAGACGCCGTCTCCGCCGTATTGACACCCCGTCCTGCCGCCTCGCAGCCAATCAGCTGCACCTCCGGATCCTCGATGAAGTGGTAGAAGCTTCCGATGGCATTGGAGCCGTCGTCGGAGCGGGCCGTCACTCGAAGCTCCCCGGGTAAGGTGTCCTCCAGAGCCGCCAATGAATGGTACCTGGCCGCCGGGAATGTCTCATCCAAGCCTTTGAATAGCTGACTTTCTCCGGTCTTATGGATCAGCTTTTTCTTGCCGTGCATCAGCTCTTTTGCGTAGGAGACCGTTCCGCCGAAGGCCTCGCAGATGGCCTGATGCCCCAGGCAGACTCCGAAGATGGGAACCTTGCCCGCGAAATGTCGGATGACCGGAATACAGATGCCTGCGTCCGCGGGTCTGCCGGGGCCGGGAGAATGGCGTCCACCGCATCTACCGCGTCCTTATCGTTCCGGATGATTCCGGTGACAGTGGAACCCAGATGCATCACATGGGAGAAATGCTCCACAGTCATGTATTTCTCCACCTGTACCGTGCCGATTTTGCTGATTTTTCCGATGTCATTTCGTCCCAGATCCACCAGCATATTGTGCTCGGCCAGCTCCTTTTCGTCCTTCAAAAGTCCTTCCTCCAGCTCCCGGTCCTCTTCCTTTGTCCGTCCCCTGGGGCGGGTGCCCGCCAACGGGAAGGTGCTTAAATGACCATCCTCCAGCTTCACCAAAGTCTCCGGGGACGCGCCCGCGATCTCGATATCGTCGCTGGAGAAGTAGCCTACCAGGCCGCCGGTAAATGGGGGCAAGCCTTCCAGCACCGGGCTTTTATAGTCCTTCAAAATTTCCCGGAGGGCTTCGCCCGGGTGGGTGACCTTTCGTACTTCCACAGTCTCTGATGCGTCTGTGGCATCTGTTTTCCCTACCTCAGCCTCCTGCGTCTTTGCCCCTATCCGGGCCTCCGCCGTCCGCCGGATGGTCAGCTCCCCGTCCGTCAGATTCAGCTCCAACGTGGGATGACAGCCCAGAAAGGAATATCGGCCCCAGCTCTCGGTCTGGCTGGCACTCTCCAGCAGGTAGCAATGGCGGCTGGAGCCCCGCAGGGTCCTAAGTACTTCCACCGGCGTGTAGCGGTCTGCGTACAGCTCCCGGCATACGGGAATTCTGCGGTATTCGCCCGACGCCGCTATCTTCTTTACTTCTTCAAGGCTTGGATACATCACTTTTTCCTCCTGTCCTAAAAAGAATGTGCCTTGGCACATTCTCGCGCCGAGGCGTTGTTGCCTTGGCAACCATCTACCACTGCACCGAGTGCGATAATATTTTTATGTAATAGGGAATTCCATCCGAATTTCCTATTGCATAAAAAAAATCCCTGACAGACTTTTACATCTGTCAGGGACGAGTTCTACAAAAATTATACCACCCGCGGTACCACCCTGTTTCACGGAATGACCCGTGCTCTTTGCGGAATACCTTCATATTCCCGGCAACTGACGTATGCCCTACGTCGCAGAATACTTGGTTTACATCATATCCATTCTGATATCTGACCTTTGACTGCGCCCTCAGTGGTCCATTTGATATCCTGCATCTCGATCCGGCTTCCACCTCCCCGGACTCTCTGGGCGCGCATGAACATCGTTATCTCCGCTTCAACGGTTTAGTTCATTAAATTTTTATTAATCTATCATGTTGGTAGGGATTTGTCAACCCCTTTTTTCTATTCTCGTTTTTTCTTTTTCTTGTATTCGAAAATTTTTGTTTTTTATACCCTATTTCTTAATTATTTCCGGTATGGCTCATAACAGCCGCGGAATAGGGCGGCATATAAATCTCAATCTTGCCGTCACACACCAGATAGTGGGCTTTTTCCAGATTAAATTCTTCTTCCATGGACAGCACCTGGCGCTCAAACAGTTCGCCGTCCGAAATCTCGATCTGCCAGACCGGAATCGTCATGCGCTCCGCTTCCTCAGTATTATTGATAATGGTCAGCACATGATTATCGTCCAAAAAACGGCCAAAGGCGAAATGTCCGTCCTTGGCGTACACCGGGATACCGCTGCCCCGACGACAGGCCGGGTTTTCCTTGCGGACGCGGATCAGCTCCTTGTGGTAACGGATCAGATCCTGATCCTCATGGCCCCAGGGATAGGTTCTCCGGCTGTCCGGATCGGTGAAGCCGCAGACGCCGGCCTCGTCACCATAGTAAATGGTCGGCGCGCCGTGCCAGGTCATCATCATGGCCACCGCCTCCCGGAAGACCGCCTTGGAGACGCCTTCCTCGGCCGCCTCGCTGCCCAGTTCATCCACGCGTCCCACCTTATGGTTGGTGCGGGTCAGAAAACGGGAATGGTCGTGGTTCGAAAGCTGATTCATGGCAATCAGATAGGACTGGCCCGTAAAAGCGCAGGATTTTTCCCGCAGGGTATCAATAAAGGCATTCGCATTGTTCATCAGATCCGGCTCCCTGCTGTCGCTGTGCTTCTCCATGCCGGTCAGATACCAAGTGATGGGCTCCATGAAGGTGTCGTAATTCATGATGGAATCCCACTCGCCGCCCTTCAGCCAGCTGGTGGCGTCGCCGTAATGCTCCGCATAAATGACAGCCTCCGGATTGGCCTCTTTTACATTTTTCCGGAAATCCTGCCAGAACTTGTGATTGAAATCGGCGGACAGACCCAGATCAGCCGCCACGTCCAGACGCCAGCCGTCCACATTATAAGGCGGAGAAACCCATTTCCGGGCAATGCCCATGATATAATCGTAAAGCTCCTGAGAGGTCTCATAGCTCAGCTTCGGCAGGGTGTCATGGCCCCACCATCCGTCGTAATAGGGATTGTACGGCCACTCATGGATATTATTAAACTTAAAGAAGTTCCGATAGGGGCTGTCCTCAGAGACGTAGGCGCCCTTTTCATAGTCGCCATCGCCCTCGTAGATGCACTCCCGATCCAGCCATTTATTGAAGGATCCGCAGTGATTGAAAACACCGTCCAGCAGCACACGTATGCCGCGCTTGTGCACCTCCTCCACGAAATGGATGAAGAATTCGTTGCTGGCCTCCAGATTTTCCTTGCTGACCACGCGCTTAATATACTTCGTTGCCTTGGTATTATCCAGCTCGCCTGGCGGAAGCAGGTCGCCGCCATCCTCTTTGATCACTGTATAGTGGGGATCGATATAGTCGTAATCCTGACAATCGTACTTGTGATTGGACGGGGACACGAATATCGGGTTCATGTAAATGACCTCGATGCCCAAATCCTGCAGATAATCCAATTTATCCAAGATGCCCTGCAGATCGCCGCCGTAGAACCGGCGCACGTCCATGTCCTCAGGCGGTTCGCTCCAGTCCTTTACCTGTTCCACCTGCTGGTGGATATAGCTGTATTCTCCTGTCAGCACATCATTGGTGGGATCGCCGTTGCAGAAGCGATCCACGTAGATCTGGTACATGACCGCGCCCTTGGCCCAGTCCGGCGTAGCGAAGCCCGGAATGATGCGGAACGCATAGCTGTCCTGCAGATTATTGGTGATGCTCAGCTTATTATAAAAAAGCCGCTCCTCATCGGAACGGATTTCAAAATAATAATAGATGGTGTCAGTTCCTACTTCAATGTCAATCTCATAATAATCAAAGCGGCCCCTGGAACAGACCTTTGTCATCGGATTCCGTTCTTCACCGCTAATAAAATATACAGCTTCTACATTATCCTTTGCAGTTCGAAAGCGTAACTTTACCCGTTCGCCTGCTTTCGGCTCCAGCGGAATCCGAAAGCCCTCCGACTCCTCTACGAAAAGCGCCTGTCGGTTAATCTTTCCCATAATTCTCTCTCTTTCTGTCACAGCCGCTCTTCTGTGGCTGCTCCCTGGTTATTATTTTATAATACCAGCTCTTTCATTTCAACATTTGTTTATTACGTAACAATCTTGCCTATCTGCAGACTTCTGTCCCATATATTCTGTCTCTGCTGTTATTACAGATATTTCCGCACAAAGTGAAACAGACAGCTCGCGCTGTCTGTTTCAGGAGAAGGTATTTCTTTTTACTTATGGGGTGTAGCAAAAACTATATAATGTATTGGGGGTTTTACGAGTATTATTATATCATAATGTCGCGATAAGTGTGCACAAACTTCACAAAAATCAGCATCTGTTTTTGTGAAATATTCACAATTCCATTCCGTCATAATGACGAAAACGCTAGTCTGGCGCTGTAAAAAAAGGGATCTCACTAAATCGTGAAATCCCTAAAAGCTCACTTTTATACAGCCGGTACGGCCTCTTCCTTTTCAAACAATGCCTCGAACTCGTCCCGGGAGATCTTTTCTTTCTCCAGAAGCAACGCTGCCGCTGCGTCCAGGACGTCGCGGTGGTCCAGGATGATGGCTTTGGCCTTATCGTAGCACTCGTCTACGATTCGCTTGACCTCCGAATCGATCTTGCTTGCCACGTTCTCGCCGTAGCCCTTGGTGTGGCCGTAGTCGCGGCCCAGGAATACTTCTTCATCGGAATCGTAGCTGACCAGACCAAGCTCGTCGGACATGCCGTACTTGGTGACCATGGCGCGGGCCACACGGGTAGCCTGCTTGATATCCTGGGAAGCGCCGGTGGTGATATCGTCGAAAATCAGCTCTTCGGCGATACGTCCGCCTAAGGATACCTCGATATCCTGCAGCATCTTTCCCTTGGTATTGAACATCTCATCCTTCTCCGGCAATGGCATGGTGTAGCCGGCCGCTCCTACGCCGGTGGGAATGATAGATACACTGTATACAGGTCCCACATCCGGCAGCACATGGAACAGGATCGCGTGCCCTGCCTCGTGGTACGCAGTGATGCGCTTCTCCTTCTCGGAGACGATGCGGCTCTTTTTCTCTGCGCCGATGCCCACCTTCACGAAGGACTTGCGGATATCCGCCTGGGTGATATAAGGACGGTTGTCCTTGGCTGCCAGAATGGCTGCCTCGTTCATCAGATTTTCCAGATCCGCGCCGGTCATGCCTGCGGTGGTCTGGGCTATCTGCTTCAAATCCACATCCTCTGCCAGCGGCTTATTCTTCGCATGAACCTGCAGAATCTCTTCTCTGCCGCGCACATCCGGTCTGCCCACCATGATCTTACGGTCAAAACGACCCGGACGCAAAAGTGCCGGATCCAGTGTTTCCGGTCTGTTCGTGGCAGCCAGGATAATAACACCTGTATTTCCTTCAAATCCGTCCATTTCCGTCAGGAGCTGATTCAGAGTCTGCTCCCGTTCATCGTTTCCGCCGATCTGTCCGTCACGCTTTTTACCGATCGCATCGATCTCATCAATAAAAACGATACATGGTGCTTTTTCCTTTGCCTGCTGGAACAAATCTCTTACCTTGGAAGCACCCATACCGACAAACATTTCCACGAATTCCGAACCGGACATGGAGAAGAACGGTACATTTGCTTCGCCTGCGACAGCCTTTGCCAGCATTGTCTTACCGGTTCCGGGAGGTCCTACCAAAAGAAGTCCCTTTGGCATGGATGCACCGATCTTCTTATATTTATCGGGATTGTGCAGATAATCTACGATCTCTGTCAGATTTTCCTTTGCCTCATCCTCTCCCGCCACATCACTGAACTTGATGCCGTCGGAAGATTTTACGTATATTTTGGCACTGCTCTTACCCATGCCAAAGCTCATGGCATTTTTGCCGCCTGCTTTTTTCATGAGCTGTCTGGCAAGCAGCTCACCAATTACACCAAATATGAGAAGTGGCAGAATCCATGTCATCAGAAAGCTTATGATCGGAGAAGTCTGCTTGATCTCTTCTCCATAAAAGGATACACCTGCCTGATACAGACGGTCTGTCAGATCCGGATCATCTACCATTGCCGTCTGATAAATTGTTTTTTCCTCTTTATCCGTAAATACGATCGTATTACTCTGCTCTTTGATATTGACGCGTCCTACCTGTCCGTCCTCCGTCATCTGAATGAACGTACCATAATCCACATCTTTGATCTGATGTTCCATAAGCCACGGCATTGCCAGTGAATTAAACAGGATCAGTATCAGCAGTACAATACAATAATACGATATTAATGGTTTCTTTGGCTTTTTCACCTCATTCATATGTATTCTCCTTCTTTTCTAAAATGCCTGTAGCCATTCATGCTGAACAGCTGCAATTGCTTCTTTGAATGTAATGCAGTTTTTAAGCAGATTCAATACAGAAACCACTTATTTTATACATTTTAGAAAAAATTAATACTATTTCGGTTCATAGCCTTTTGAAAACAGGTACATATCCTGCTGCCCTTCGTAGATCGCATAGTACTCGTCCTGATAGACACAGGCTGCATCTTCCATAACTGTAAAATCACCCTTCAACATTCCCGCTTCTTCCGTTCTTGCCAAAAGCAGGAAGCATTTGCCATGATGGAAGCCGGACCGGTAGTATTCCTTCGGTGTCAACCATTCATACGGAGCCGCTTTTCCGTCACTGCCTCCCAGATTACCGACATGGATTGTTCCGTTGCTCAGATACTCCGTCACGGAAGCATTCCAGAAAGTCGCATAACCGAAATCATAATCGTTATTTTCCAAAAAGTCCATATAAGCATATCGTTTTGCACAGTCATTATATTTCACATCCTGCCAGAGCTCTCCGTACAGGCTCGAAAGCACCACAAGCGCCAGAAAAGCGCAAAGCAGCGGCTTCTGGAATACCGTCGCAGGCCGGAAATGCTGCATAAAGACACAGACCAGCACAGCCCCTGTCACATAAACAGGCAGCCAGTAGCGGTACTGCTGCAGGACATCCGTAAAGATCAGCATATACCAGTTGATCAGAAACAGCATCAGGAAAAAGTACAGCAAAAAGCGTTCTTTACCGGTCAGCTCCATCCGCTTCCGAAAGAGTGCAACGATCATCGCAATAAATGCCAGAAAAAACAGGCACTTTACCGCATTGACAATACCGAGCGGCGTTACGACCCGGATCTGGCGATAGCCCATAAATTCCAGCATCAGCCGGATGGAAGTCAGAAACCGGTCCGGTATTTCATCAATCGGTACAAAGCTGACCTCGGAAGTCGTATCAAAGCTGTACTGCACCGCCAGATAAAACTTATTGATCAGAAAACCGATGCCCGCAAACCCGGTCAGCAGAAGGGAAAATGTAATATTCTGCCAGTTTTCCTTTTTGTTTCCGTCTCTTTCCAAAACCGGGAATAACAGAAATGCAAGCAGCATCGGCAGATACAGACTTGCCAGATACCGTAGTCCCGTCATGCCAAGAAGCACGGAAAGGATGGATAATACAATACCTTCCCGGATCCACATTTTCCTGTTTTTCTTTTCCTTTAACACAAAAGAAAGCACCAGATACATACAGATCGTCTGCGTCGTGTAAAAACAGCCGATAAACATCATGTCCAGATATTCATTGGAAAGCGGCGCGAGCAAAAGTGCCAGACCCAGAAAAATCCACTTTTTCTCAAGCGTGAAACGCTTTGTCAGCATATGCCAGGCGTACAATAAGACGGCATAGTAAATAAAAACAGATAACAGCTTTACCAGCCTGTAGCTTGAGAAGATCTTAAACAGCGGAACCATCACAAGCTGCGTATAGATCACACGGATCTCTGTAGAATAAAACCACTCTTTGGAGATCAGCTCGTTCCGGTCTGCCAGAAATTTGGATAAGATCACCTCTGCAGTCGTGTCTGAATGCATCAGATTGTCCAGACAAAAGCTTACATATAAAATAAGGGCGAGAAGTGCTGTTCCTGCCAGCAGCAGATACAGCCCCTCCACTATCGTCAGTTTTCTTTTTTTCATTGTATTCTTTTCCATATGCGTCTTCTCTTTACTGTATTTTTATTTGCTTCTATCTTACCTTTTCAGACAGAAGGTTGTCAATCTAAGGGACAGGCATTGCAGCTTTTATTTCGTTTCTACAGCGAATAACGGATCTCCCGCCTTTACTGACGCTTGTGTCAGTAATCGGATATGCTGATTTTCCGTAAGCTCTGTGCAGACGACCGGTGTCACAATAGACGTCGCATGCTCCTTCAGGTAAACAAGATCCAGCTCCATCAGAAGATCTCCTGCTTTTACGCGCTGACCGTTTTCTACCACTACTGTAAAGCCCACACCATTCAGCTTCACAGTATCGATCCCCACATGGATAAGCAGGCTGATTCCGGAATCAGTTTCAAATCCGATGGCATGCTTTGTGTCAAAGACAAAGGTAACAGTTCCCTCTGTCGGCGCGTAGACATAAGGCTCCTTTGGCATTATAACGACGCCGTCTCCCATCATCTTCTGCGCAAATGCTTCATCCGGTGCTGCTGTGATATCCGCCGTCTGCCCGGTTATCGGACTGTAGATGATGATTTCTGACTGTTTCTCCGGCTTATCCTTCTCCGGGTTATTCCGGGCAACATCCGAAATATTGTCTTCCGGTTCATTCTGAACAGACTGCGAGATGTTATCCTCGAATTCATCCGAGATCACGCGGGAAAGATAGTCATCCAGATCAGATTTAATGATCGTAACACGCGGTCCATAAATGATCTGTACACCGTTTCCTCTGTGTACTATGCCGCTTGCGCCTGTTGCTCGAAGCACCCTGTCATCTACCAGAGACGGATCATTGACACTGCAGCGCAGTCTCGTCGCACAGCAATCCACATCCGAAATGTTTGCTTTACCGCCCAGACCTCTTGTGATCGCTGCGCTTTTCCTATCTGTCTCGTTTTCCGGATTCGCACCGGAACTGTCCGCGCCGGCATTTCCGTCTGCGCCGCCAGCTCCCGCTGCGGCTGTTTCCGCATTTTTCCGGTCATTGACATCTTCCCTTGTATACAATTTTATCTCTCCATCCTCGTCCTCCCTGCCCGGTGTCTTAAAATCAAATTTTCGGATCAGGAACCGGAAAATCCCGTAATATAGGAAGAAATACACAATACCGACCGGTATCACCCGCAGCCAGCTTGTCTTTTCATTGCCCTGCAAAATACCGAACAAAAAGAAGTCAAGCAGCCCGCCGGAAAAGGTCAGTCCGACCGCCACATTCAGCATATGTGCGATCATATAGGCCGATCCTGCCAGAATGACCTGCACAACAAAGAGCGCCGGTGCCACAAACAAAAACGAAAACTCCAATGGCTCTGTTATACCTGTTATCATGCTTGCCAGTGCGGCGGATAAAAGCAGTCCGCCCGCTGCCTTCTTTTTCTCAGGCTTTGCACACTGATACATGGCAAGCGCTGCGCCGGGCAGACCAAAGATCATGAAAATAAATTCGCCCGAAAAATATCTGGTTGCAGCTGCGCTGAAATGTGCAATGTTGGCAGAATCCGCGAGTTCCGCAAAAAAGATATTCTGTCCGCCCTGCACAAGCTGTCCTGCCACTTCCTTCGTTCCGCCGACAGCCGTCTGCCAGAACGGCATGTAAAAGACATGATGCAGTCCAAACGGGATCAGGGCACGTTTCACAAGACCGAACAGAAGCGTTCCGAAATACCCGGAGCCTGTCACAAAACCGCCCATCGCATAAATACCGTTTTGCACGGTCGGCCACACGTAATAGAGCAAAATACCGGCAAAGAGATACACAACCGTGGATATGATCGGTACAAACCGTGTCCCGCCGAAAAAGGACAGGGCACTCGGCAGTTCGATCCGGTAAAACCGGTTGTGCAGCGCCGCCACGCCAAGTCCTACGATAATTCCGCCAAACACACCGATCTGCAAAGATGGGATTCCGCAGACCGATGTAATACTGCCTTCCAGTACAAAATCCGCGATCTGCCCGTCTTCCGCAATCTCGCCGTGCAAAAGCAGCAAGGCATAGATCGATGTATGCATGACAAGATAGGCAATAACAGACGAAAGCGCCGCCACCTCTTTTTCCTTCTTTGCCATACCGATCGCCACACCAATGGCAAAAAGCAGTGGCAGGTTATCAAAAACCGTGCTGCCCACACGGCTCATGATCATGAGCAGGGCATGTGCTATCGTGCCTTCTCCCAGAATCCCCGTCAGGTGATACGTTTCGATCGTTGTCGCATTGGTAAAGGAACTGCCGATTCCAAGCAGAAGTCCCGCTACGGGCAGGATTGCGATCGGCAACATAAAGCTCCGTCCCACGCGCTGTAAAACACCAAAAATTTTATCCTTCATTTTCAGTTCTCCTTCTTCCATTCCGTTTCCTGCAGGGAAACCATCATTTTATAGGATAAACCGCCGACATCTGATTTATTCGTCTGATCGATTCTTGTTTCCCAATCTTGCAAACGGCAACAAAGTCCTTTATCATAAGATATGTAAATTCTGCCGGCATTCCGGCGATCCACTGGCGAGGTTTTTAAAATATGAAAAGAAAATTACCGATCATTCTTCCATGTATGGCTGCACTTTTGCTCTGCGTCCCGCTGTTTGCCCGTTTTTTTCCGCTCTGGGCAGCAAAAGCACCGGTCTTTACCGATATCATCATAGAAACAACGGCCAAAACAGGCATCAATAAGCAGGGGGAACTTACGCTGTTTCGTCTGCTGACTGTCCTTGGTCTTCTTCTCTGCTGCCTGACAGGCTTTCTTCTGTCCGCAAGGCAAATGAAACACATGACAGAAACGCCCGAAACCGCTCCGGCAGACAAGCATCCGGCTTATCTGTGCTATCTCTGGATTTTTGTTTTCCCACTTCTCGGCAGTTTTATCATATTCGGGCAGAAAAACACTGTCCTGCTTTTGGGGCTTTGTTATTTTTGCGTGCTGGCAGTCTGCCTGCATTTCAAAAAAGAACAGGCTCTTTTTTATCCGTGTCTGGTACTGCCGGTTTTACTGTATTATGCACTCATGGCAGTTCTTACCGTTCTTGTGCAGATTTCAGACCGTTTTATCCTCTCCGATAATCAGGTCATAGGAACCGCCTCTGCATTGACACTTGTGTCACTTCTCATCTGCTGTCTGCCCAAAACTGAAACCGTTAAAAAAGCAGAGCGCCTTTCTCTTCTGCTCTGCATCCTGCAGCTACCGATCCCATTTTTACTTGTTGTTTATTTTGTAGATCACTATCTATATCATGGCGAGCGGATCCGTGTCGCCTATGCAGGCTTTTACTATATCTTTTTTACACTGCTGCTCCTCGGACTGCTCGCGGGAGAAATACGGCACATGTGTCATATTGCAAAAGAGATCCGAAGCATTCAGTATACAAATACCGCCCGGACGGATCGACAGGGCTGCCTGCCTGTTTCCCGCCTCATCAGCTGTGCTACCGTTATGACGATCTTCATTTATCATTCCTTTAGTGCAGCCCCGGCTTTTGCGCAGCCTGACCAGCACCACCACGGCGAGCAGATGATCCCGTGGCAGCAGATTTTCGGGCTGCACCAGAGTGCTTATCGGGAATATACGCCTGTTTCCGGTCTGTTCCCGCTTGTGAACGGTTTTATCCAGAATGTCCTTCTACACGGAACCGTGTCGGATTATTCTCCTGCTATTTCAATCACTGTGGTTCTCTTTGCCGCTCTGACGATGTGGCTTCTATACAGGCAGATCGGTGGAAAATCACTTTTATTTGCGGTATTTTTTGCACTGCCAAGCTACAACCGGCAGTATATGGTTCTTCCCGTCCTGCTCCTTTTGTTTGACAAAGCACTTTTGGAAAAACCGATGCACTGGCTCAGATGCTGGATCTTTTCCTGCTTTCTGGCAGGGCTTTATTATCCGCTCTACGGCGGTGCGCTGCTGCTTGGCACTCTCCCGTCTGGCATCTGGATGCTGCTGTGTGCAATCAAAGAGACGGACTGGAAAACAGAAAGGAAAAAACCTTCTTTTTACATTTTATGGTTTCTGACACTTGTGCCGGTTGTTCTCTGTCTACCGCTTCTTTTACGGATGCTCAGACATACTCTGACCTACAGCAGCCAGACACTGCTTGCAGACGGTATTTCTCTGTTCGGACAGACCCCACCGGATACCTTCCTGCCTTACCTTTCCGGGCAATGGCGTGACAGACTCTATCTGGTCTACCGCTTTTTCCTGCCGATGCTGCCACTCTGGATTCTTGGCTGTCTGTGCCTGCAAGTTGTGATGCAGCTGCTTTCGGATAAACGGGCTGCCAAGGGCATGCAAAAGCATGGCGGTTTTTCTCTGCTTTTCGGACTACTGGCGGCCTTTCTGACACTGGCAATTTCATACACCTACACATTGGTTCGCGCCGACACTGGTGTCATTTTGCAGAGAACAGCTCCTGTATTGATCGCCGTATTTGGGATGTTTCTGCCGGTTCTGCTGCTTCGTAATAGAAAAATGTTCCCCGGCAGGACAACTGCACTCCTGCTCGGTATCTGTTTTTCATTGCCTTTTATTATCTATCATGAAATAAATGATATGAAGTTTCCGAATATGTGGACTTACCCGGACGGACAGGCAGCGCTTATCATGGACGATACTTCCAAGCTTTATAACACCTATACCGTTCCCGATACGTTCCTTGCCATGGACGAAGTCCCCATCTTGGACCATACTATGCTCGGAAACGGTTTTATGGTTGCAGATCAGGTTCCCTATCTGACTGCCTATGAAACTGTAATGCAAAAATGTGACAGTGTGCAGAAACAGACCTGGTATATGGGCTTTGACGGACAGGGCTTTTACTATTACCTGAATGCAAGAGCCTGCAGCACGGGATTTCTGCCGGTCGGCAAAAGCATGGAAGCACAGAAAGAAATGTTGTCCCAGATCAAAGAAAAAAGACCTGTTGTTTTCGTTCTGGATGCACAAAGCAACTATTATATTTATCACTGGATCCTGACACATGACTATGTGTACTGCAAAGATGACGATGCATTATATCCGCGTGAGCTGTTTGCAAAAATCTATCCGGGGCAGGCGGGGGATGATTACAGAGCTGTAACCGGAGAACTGGATTTGGGCCGAATCTGTGCCAGTCTCGGAAATTCCATGAAAAGCCTGCAGAAATGCTTTACAGCAAAGCTTGCGCTGCCTTCTGCAGGTAGTACGGTTTCCGGCGGTGAGTACGATTATCTGTATCTGCCGCTGTCTTCTTCCGACCTTTTGGCAGGTGATACACAAACGGCTTACCTGCAGATCAGCTATAAAAGTGATGACACATATGTCAGCAATATGATATGTGCTGTCTCCGCGCAGGATGATCTGCTTCTGCCGCTCGGTATGCAGCCTGCATGGCTGCTCAGTGAAAACAGTGACCTGCTCTTTACCCTGCTGGATGAGCAAAAAAACAGCCTGCAGACTCTTTCTTTCGAAGAGCTTGCAGACTCTGTAAGAGGCGGACAATTTTTAAAGTTACGTCAGATAGAATAATCCATATTCTCTATCCTCTCCTGATGGCGCGCCATCAGGTCTGCGATCGTAACACTGTCTACGACCTTGTTGATCGCATTATTTAAATCTTTCCAGACCTGTAGCGTCTCACAGGTATCACAGCGCTCGCATTCATTGCTTTCCGTCTCAAGACAGGCTACCGGACAGAGACTGCCTTCCGTCAGACGCAGGATCATGCCCACGGTGTACTGTGACGGATCCTTGGCAATCTTATAACCGCCCTGCGCACCGCGTGTACTTCTGACGTAACCTGCTTTATTTAAAACAGCAATGATCTGCTCGAGATATTTTTCAGAGATTTCCTGCCGTTTGGCAATCTCACGTACCTTCACATATTCACCGGTATCGTTCAATGCCAGATCCAGCATGACACGTACCGCATATCTTCCTTTTGTTGATATTTTCAAATCAATTCTCTCCTTTTCCTATTTGTTATGTAGGATATTTCTATTATAAGTTGTAATCCCGTTTCTGTCAACGGCTTTCCCGTTTTTTCATCGGTCTTTACCACCCTGTTTTCTTGTCTTTCCCCATAGGCTATGCTATGATAAAAAGCATAACGAAGAAGGAGGCACACATTTCATGGAAAAGCTGGTAAAAACATGTAGATCTGCTCTTTTCCTGTTTTTATTTGTTGTATTTACAAAATTATTTCTTGATGTGCTGCAACAGGACAGTCTGGAGCGCAGTGCTTTTTCCATTTTTCTGAAAGCGTTCTTATTACTTGTCGTTATTATCGTTTATATCACTCTTTTTAAACTTCTGCAGCATTTTGCCCCTGTCTGGGAACGATACGGCAGCTATATCCTTCCGTTTTTTCTGGTGCTGCTTTTCGGCGTTCAGATGTATTTTGCCCATCAGCTTATCATTGTACCGAAATATGACTTTTCCTCCCTGTATGACGGTGCGGTCGAATGGCTCAATACCGGTACCTTTGCAAGTTTTTACGATTATTATTACTACTATCCGAATAATCTGGGACCTATGACTTTTCTGTATGTCCTGTTCCGGGTCGTATCCCGTCTGGGCTATCATGACTATTACAGCGTCGGCATTTTTGTGACCTGTCTTCTGACTTCTGTCATGGTCGCCAGTACCTATTACTGCTGTAAAAAGCTTTTTTCCGCCACGGAAGCAGTCTTTTCACTTTGTCTGTTTGCCATATATCCGCCGCTTTATTTTTGCGGCTCCAGTTTTTATACGGATATCCTTTCCATGGCATTTCCGCCACTGGTTTTTGCACTGTTTCTGGCAGGCTCCGATCATTTGCAGGCCTTCTGCCCTGAATGTGGCGAACTAAAATCGAAAGAATCTGTATCTCAGGAAAGCTGCAAAAAAGCTTTCACCGCAACGAAATCCACTTATGATTTTCTTATGGTGCTTGCCTGCTATGTCGGTTATTTTTTAAAGCCTACGGTATTTATCTGTATGATCGCGATTTTTATTGTACTGCTTCTGCAGAAAAACCGGCGCAGATTTTTGACGCTGCTTGCGGAAACACTGCTTGTTTTCGGCGTTTGCACTATACTGTTCCACAGCTATATATACAGCCATCATCTGGACAAAGCAACAGCTGACCGGATGGCAACACCAAAGGAAACCTGGGTAATGATGGGACTGAATGAAAACTTTGGTTTTTCCCCTGATGATACGGAATTTTCCCGTTCCTTTACCGATCCGGCGGCCCGCAAAGAAGCTGTCCGCACAGAAATTCAAAACAGGCTTTCCGCCCTCGGTGCAAAGGGCATCTATAAGCAGCTGCGGCTGAAAGCCGTCATGGCATTTGCAGACGGTACTTTCGAGCTTTCTTATATGTTTTTATTCGGACTTGCTCGCGATACGGGGCTGACAGACTTTCTGACGCTGCTTGGCAGTCATTATCAGGCCTACTGGGAAGGCTGCAGTCTGCCCCAGTATGCCAACCTGTTCTTTACCGCAGTTTTTTTGTTCTTCTGTGCAAAGGCGGTTTTCCAAAAGAAAGAACAGCCGGCGGTTCTTCTGATCGTTCCGCTGTCTGTCTGCGGTCTGATGCTGTTTTTAATGCTTTGGGAAGTACACCCGCGTTATACGATCAATTATTTTTCATATCTGATCATGCTTGCCACATGGGGTTGCTCCCGGGCAGCGGTCAAAAGGAGATAATATGCTGACAAATTTTCTGGATCATAAACTTGGAAAGAAATATAATACGTTCGATCTGCTCGTTCTTTTCCTTATCATTGCCATGACGATCATGCTCCGGCTCTGGTTTATCGATCTGCAGTTTCCCGACTACACGATCTGCCTAAAGCCATGGGTGGAGCAGTTCAGGTCCTACGGTGGATTTGCGGGGCTGAAATACAATATCGGAAATTACACGCCCGCCTATATGCATCTTCTGATGCTGATCTCTTATTTTGATGTGGAACCGCTTTATGTCATCAAAGGCGTGGGCATCTGTCTGGACTATGTGCTTGCCATCGTAGCTGCAAAGCTCATTGCCCCGGAGGATTCCAAATACAAGCAGGTGCTGCTCTTTAGCGCCGTTCTGCTGCTGCCGACCGTGATCTCCAATTCCGGCGTCTGGGGACAGTGCGACAATATTTACACGATCTTTATTCTGACAGCACTTTACATTGCCATGAAAGAAAAGACATTGACCCTGCATTTCGGAGGTAAAAAAGTAAAAGAAGCTGCCGCGTCGTTTGTGATCCGGACAGATACACTTGTTCTGTTCTGTATCGGCTGCGCGTTTTCCTTCAAACTGCAGACAGTCTTTATCCTGCCTGTGCTTGCTGTGATCTTTTTATGGAATAATTATCGCCTGCGTACCCTGCTGTGGATCCCCGGCGTTTACTGCATCACGCTGATCCCGTCACTGATCGCCGGAAGACCGCTGAAAGAGCTTCTGCTCCTCTATGTCAGTCAGGCGGGCACACACGCGGAGCTGCAGCTCAAATACCCTAATATTTACTCCTTCTGGCAGTTTGATGCACTGGCAGACAGGTTCGGACAGTTCTGCATTGTGTTCTGCGCCGCCTCCCTTGTGCTTTTTGTATATTATTTCTATCATAAAAAAATGGAACTGACGCGGGAATTTTTATGTTGCTTTACCGCTTTTTCCGTTTTGTATATCACATTTTTCCTGCCGCATATGCATGACCGCTATGCGTATATTGCAGAAATCGTAATGCTGTTTTATCTGTTTCGTCCTCGTAAGCTCTGGCGTCCGGTCGTGGCACAGCTTCTGGCTCTGGCGACCTACGGAGAAACGCTTTTCTGGTTCTCTTATGATGGCATGGAGCAGCCTGCTGCCCTTGTGCGGCTGTTTCTTTTGCTGGTGCTCGGAATCGATCTTTTACAGCAGACAAAAGGTGTACAAATGAAGCAGGATTTGCTATAATAAACACTATCCGGTGCTATATGGATTTACATCTTTGTTATGATATGCAAAGATGCCCGGCATATGGGACATCAGTCAGATAGCACAATAATCACATATAAAGAACGAGGTATTTCTATGAGCAAGAAAAAAGTTGTAGTGTCTCTGGGACACGATGCATTAGGTTATACGATCATGGAACAGTGGGATGCTGTAAAGGATACAGCCAAGGCGTTAGCTGATCTGGTTGAAGCAGATTACCAGCTTACCATCACCCATTCCAACGGTCCGCAGGTCAGCATGATCCACAAGGCTATGACAGAGCTGAGACGTATTTATATCGACTACACACCGGCTCCGATGTGTGTCTGCTCCGCAATGAGCCAGGGCTATGTCGGATACGATATTCAGAATTCCCTGAAGGCAGAGCTGATGAGCCGCGGTATCACAAAGCCGGTCAGCACGATCCTGACGCAGGTAACCGTAGATCCTTACGATGAAGCATTCTACGCACCGCAGAAAGCAATCGGCCGTTACATGAGCCGTGAAGATGCGGATACGGAGATCAAAAAGGGCAATTATGTAGAAGAGGTACCGGGCAAAGGCTTCCAGCGTATCGTCGCTGCACCAAAGCCGCTCAAGATCGTGGAGATTGATGCGATCCGCACACTTGCAGATGCAGATCAGATCGTTATCGCCTGCGGCGGTGGCGGTATTCCGGTCATTGAACAGCAGCATGCTTATCAGGGTGCTTCCGCCGTTATCGAAAAAGACTGTATTGCAGGAAAACTTGCTTCTGATCTGATGGCAGATGAGCTTATCATTTTAACAAGCGTTGACATGGTATATAAGAACTTTGGCAAGGAGGATCAGGAAGGCATTTCTTCCATGACTGTTGCCGAGGCACAGAAATACATCGAAGAAGGTCAGTTCGGTGCAACAGATATGCTGCCTAAGATCGAGGCCGCGATCGCATATCTTGCAAAGAAGCCTGACGGTCAGGTACTGATCACTTCCCTTGCACAGACAAATGCTGCACTGAAGGGTAAGACAGGTACGATCATTACAGCGTAATATACGGAAATATAAAACAGCTCCTGCATGATATTTTGATGCACACTGCATATGCTTTTCTACTAAGGCACGTACTGACATGCATGTGGCACGCGAACATTCGACATCCTTGTCTCAAGTTCGCTGCCACGACATCCGTGTCGTGGCACCACATACATTTGTCAGTACTTTGCCAAGTAGAAAGACGCATTTGCAGCTAATCGCATCCCAATATCATACAGGAGCTGTTTATTTTAGTCCCTATTTACATTTGTGTGTCTGATGTATCAACAGTATAATGATACATGTCACGAATTGCGTATGCAATTAGAAAGTCAAGTAGTCCAAATTCCATAAAATGAAATTTTAGGGCAAATTACAGACATTGGCTTGGCTGTAGTATTTTTAAACAACGTGTGTTAGACTACTGTTATACAAATCGAAATTGACAGAGCTCTTTGAGCGAGGGATGATTCTTGTCCGAAGGGCAAGAAGATGGGAGCAAGATACAGAAAAATTGGGATTTGTTTATGAGGTGACTTATGGATATAAAGATTGAAAACGGCAAAATCATTTTTAGCGAGAATAATATTAAATATTCTTTTGATGCTCACGGAGAGTATCCTCGTCCGTCAATAATGCCTGCAATCAGCGTTGGTGGAAAGCATTTGTCAAACAGAAGCGAGGATATAAAAATCGAAAAGCATACAGCCGTTCAGGACATTGCTATCGGAAATAATATGGCTGCATGGTATACTCAGGAATTTCTGCCCGACGGAGCCGATTACAAGTTAAGCAAAAAAGCAAGCATATATATTGGAGATTTCTCTACGGGAAAAGAAAAGCTGATATATAAAGGTGAATGTTACGGTGATCTTTGCTTTTACGAAAACGATTTGTTTTTCAATATAGGCAACAAAGTTGCTGTATATCACTTAAACAGCGGAGAATCCGAAGTATTGTTCAAGCATTCAGGCATCAAGAAAAGCGGCATAGACTTGCATATTACGCCAAAGCGTATCTTTTTTCAGCACTGGACACATAGTAATAACAATACAATGTGGTATGACCGTGAAACACAAAAACTTATCAATCCGCATTTTGATGGATCTGTTATGTTTTTCCTTGATGATGAAACAATTATCTACAAAGGTCTTAATCATACCTGGATTTATGATACTAATTCTATGAAAAAGAAATGTTTTTTCAGTAATAAAGACCGTAATAAGATAATTGAAATGGTAGGAATGTTTTTTGATATCCCTAAAGAACATATTAATAAATATACTTCTTCTTGGACAAAAATAGAGCTCAACGGTTTTGAGAATGGCAGATTATATTTTAAATGTTTCCTTGACTATTTTGAAGAAAGCTCTTCTTTTGAAGATGACCAAAGAAATTGTCATTCATTGGGGCTTCCATCAATAGCTCAAACGCAGATATCCTGCGATCTTTCCGGAAAAAACATTATAATAGAAGCAGACAAATCTGACATCGTAATTGAAGAAAAGCCATATAACACACTCCACATGGAGAAATTCGATTTCACAATGGTTACAAAAAAGGCTTTTCGCGACAAACAAGAAATTAACGAATAATCTATTGGTTGTTTATCATAGTGATAAATTCAAGTTTGTCGGGCTGACGAGATACAGAAAACTAGATAACAATAATCAACAGGCAGGTGGTCTTGTAACGAGACCGTCTGCCTTCTTTTATGCCTGCAAGTGCCATTTCTCAAGGGGTGTTCAAATGAACCCCCTTTGAACACCCCTAGGGGAAATAAGGTTAAATTGTATCAAGTTCAGTGTTCCAACGAATCCGTGCCCGTGCGGATATTTTAATGACCCGTCAGGGAAATGCACCTGTACTCCACAAAAGATACATAATTACCTTAATAAAATCAGCGGTCCGCTGCTTGACCGTTTTG
>ERZ827088.1541-NODE-1541-length-27896-cov-4.620775_pt1 | contig 27896 bp, 28 predicted proteins | sample MGYA00519922_ERZ827088 | MGnify/ENA primary metagenome ERZ827088 (study PRJEB31778, sample SAMEA3449254) | human gut metagenome | biome: human gut; feature: human-associated habitat; material: faeces | place: United Kingdom | collected 2010/2012 ...
TTTTCTGCGACATTTGCCGCATATTCCTCGACAGCTTCTACCGTACTGCCATATTTTGCCTGAAGGGATCTGATCTGATCGAGTCTTTTTTCCACTTGCATCTGTTCCTGCGGATCGCACTCAAAATCTTCCATATAACCGGAAACATCACGGTTAAAATCCCCTAACAGGCTGTCAATCTCTGATAACTGATCTGCAAAGCCCTGTACAGACTCATCATATTCTGCAATCTTGTGCAAATGACGAAGTGCTTCTCCAATCTGATCACTGGCTGCCCCACTGTCTGTCGCAGTCAAACGGCAGGCTTCACCCAAACCTTCTGCAATCGCAGATGCATGAGAAAGTCTTTGATAGTTCTCTTCCAGCTCTTCTTCCTCGCCCTCGCGCAGCTTAGCTTCTGTGATCTCCTGTAGTTCATACTGTAAAAAAGAGATTTCCCGCAGACGCTCTTCTTCCGGTATTTGTCCCTCTTCCAATTCTGCCTGTATATTCCGATAGTTGCGATAATGCTCCCCAAATTCCTGCAATGCCTGTGCAAGTTTTTCCTTCCCATAACGATCCAAAATTTCCATATGTTTTGACATATGCAACAATGACTGCTGCTCATTCTGTCCATGAATATCAATCAATATTCCGGCAATCTTCTTGATCAGAGACTGTGTTACTGTCTCTCCATTGACACGACATACACTGCGTTTCTGCATTAATTTACGAGAGATCAGCACATCCTCTCCATCTACCGTTACGCCAAGTGCTTCTAGTGCTTCTCGCTGCTCTGGGCGGTCCACGGTAAACAATAATTCCACCAATGCCTGATCCGCTCCGGTCCGTATCATATCTCCGGTAAATTTACCGCCTAATGCCAAATTGACCGATCCGATAATGATAGACTTTCCCGCACCGGTTTCACCGGTGAGTACATTCATATTTTCGGAAAAATCGACTTCCACTTCATCAATGATCGCCAGATTTTTCACATGCAAGTTTACTAACACCAGGTACCTCCTTCTACTCTATCTTCATTCATACTCTCTTTTGCTTTATTTACAAAACGCCAACCGGAATCCCGGCTGACGTTTTGGTTCAATATTATTTATTCACAGACACGATCGTCACTTTACATGCCACTTTACATCCATTGACATACGCATAAATGTAGGTCGTACCCTTTCCTCGTCCTGTCACGACACCATTTGCAACACTGGCTACACGTGCATTAGAACTATACCATGTAACGGTATCACTGGTTCCGAATACCGTCAATGTTTCTGTATCATATTGCCGCATGGACAACGATGACTTATTCATCGCTACGACATTTACACTTACGGTAGAACTTACACCGCCACTCGACATGATGGTGATCGTTGCATTACCGGTTCCTACCGCAGTAACCACGCCATTGGAATTTACCTTTGCGACACGCTTGTTGTCCGAAGCAAACTTCAAGGAATCCGATGTGTTATTTGGCAGTACACTATAAGCAAGTTTTGCCTTATCTCCGCGTTTCATCGTCAGACTGGACTGCGCCACTACAATACTGGAGACAGGAATTTCCTCCATCACTTTGACATGGCATACCGTTTTCTTGTTGCTGCCATCCTTAGTGCGCGCTGTGATCGTAACCTCTCCTGCTTTGAGACCTGTCACTTTACCACTTCCGGTCACCGTAGCAATGCTGTTATCCGAGGATCTCCATTTCAGCTTTTTAATGCTTGCCTTCTTTGGTCTGATCGATACATTCAGCTTGATCGAATGACCCACAAAACAGGTAGCATACTGTTTGGTCATTGTAATACTTGTAACCCGTCGAATAACTGTTACACGACAAGTTGCCTTCGCCTTTATTTTGCCCTTCGTCGTCACTGTCACCTTAGCAGCACCGATCCGCTTTCCTTTCACTTTACCGCCGGAGCTTACGCTGACCACTCGTTTATTCGAAGAACGCCATTTAACAGAAGGAGCTTTCGTTCCATTCGTTGTTATCGTCTTTTTCAAACGATATGACTGTCCAACACCAATACGTATATTGGTCTTATTTAATTTGATCTTTGTTTTTAATTTGGACACCTTAACACGGCAAGTCGCCTTGACACCGGACTGCACCAAAGTACAGGTTATCGTACAGCTTCCATACTTCTTACCGGTCACCTTACCATTCGCATTGACCGTCGCAATCTTAGAATTCGAGCTTCTCCAATTCGAAGCCGTGCTAGCATTTGACGGTGCTACGATCTTGCGGATCGTAAAACTATGTCCTTTCGCAATATTTTTGCTGACCGGTGATAGTCTCAACTTAACGGCCGGTACTACGGTCACTGTACAGGTACGTGTGATACCGCTTTCCACTGCCGTACACACGATTGCCGTAACTCCTGTCTTCACACCGGTAACCTTGCCCTTGGCATCAACCTTTGCCACACTGCTGTTTCCAGATTCATACTTCACGGACTTATCCGTTGCATTCTCCGGCGTAAAGATCGCATTGATCTGGAACGAACCACCTACCGTAACAGTTTTGTTCGTTGGACTGACGGCAAAATCTGTCGCTGGAACTTTCTTTTCTACAACTGTAACATAGCATTGGATCGGATCCTGCTTACCGATATCTTCTGCCCAACAAGTAACAACTACCGGGCCTCCTACTGTTACACCATGTACAACACCATCATCAGTTACTGTCGCTACTTCCTCATCGGCAGATGCAAAATGCAGTGTTTTATTGACAGAATCCGAAGGATTGAATAAGACTTCCAGCGTCAGATCACTTCCCTCTTCTACTTCTACATATTTTTCTGCAAATTTGATCGACTGCAATCGATTGCGCACTGTAATAGAAATCGCTGTCTTTGCAGGACTCTTACCATCCTTACGTGGATTACCTTCTACCATTACAACTGCTGATCCTGCAGAAATTGCTGTAATTCGCCCCTCTTCGTCAACAGAGACTACTTTTTCCCCACTGATCACACTCCAGTTCAATGTAGGATCCGATGGTTTTTCCGGCTTAAACGTTGTTGTTACCTGGTAAATATCCCCTACGATCATATCCAAATGCGTAACATCTGTCGTAATCTCCGTGATCGGATCTTCTTTGATCGTAATAATACATTGTGCCTGTACATGGTTCGGATTATACTTTGGCGTAACTGTAATGATCGTTTCGCCCTCCGTTAACAATGTCACAACACCATTCTTATCAACACTGGCAACCGGCTCAGAAATATTAGAATTCACATTTCTGGCAGTCCAGACAAGCTCTTTTTCCGTTGCATTTGCCGGCTCGTACAATGCTTTCAGAAATACAAAACCGGACGCAAGTGTCGTTGTATACTCTGTTCCTTTATCAATGCGCAGACTGGTGATCGGTGCAGTGACCGTGATCACACAAGTTGCGTACGCTTTATTATCCATATTAAAAGCGGTAATAACAGCACTTCCGACTTTATTTAAGGCTGTTACTTCAGCCGAAATATTACCATCATTGGCGGAAACTTTTAACATTGATGTATCCGAAGATATCCATTCAATATTCGCTTTCGGCGCATCAATATTGGTATGTAATGTAACGCTGCCTCCTACTTCGATCGATGCATGATCCGGTGTGATCATAAAATCTGTCGCGGCTACATTAACCGTGATCACACAAGAAGCGACCCAAGTAACACCATCACTGTCTGTCCATTTCAAAGTAACCGTAGCATGTGTGTTAGCTGGCGTTTCTTTCTTAGCAGTCACCGTAATATACTGTCCCTTTGTATCGCTGAGCGAAACATACTCTTCGCCATCTACGGTCCATTCAAACTGCGATGCCTCCGCTACGGCATCTGAACCAATGACACCATGCAGATCTAATGTACTGCCGACTGCCATACTTGTTTCAGATATATTTAAGGAAAATGTATTTACAACGGTCACGCTCACAGTAACCGTATCTGTTCCCGTTGGAAAGCCCGGAATCTCATCGGTCGAAACCGATCCGTTCAGTTTCACTGATAATTTTGCATTACCGAGTGCCTTTGTTCGAACTAACATCTCCGCTTCATCAATAGAAATGATCGAATTACCGGTCGCTCCTAAAACAGTTGCCGTAAACTTCTTTTTCAGAACATCTCTCGGAATGTTAAACGCCGTCGACAGATCATAGGTACCACCGAGACTTACTGTAACTTCCTTATCGGTGAAGTCACACGATACGCTTGTCTTTAAGTTTACAGATCCGCACGCACAATTGCCTGACTTACTATCCTCAAAATTTTTGTAGGTTCCTTTGACATAAAACTGAATGTTGTATTCTCCGGACTTAGCATCAACACGGTAGTACGACTTGCCATTGCTGCGGAAATAATACAAGTCAATATCCTGATAATCTTGTCCCAGATTGCCAAGAGAATCGCGTACTAACACAGAATGTTCTCCTTCTCCTTTGGAAATAACCCAACTGATCTTATCACCGATTGCGATCTGCGGGTTTGCATCACTTTCAACCGTAAGTTGGATCATATCACCGTCTCTTACCACAACCGATCCGGTATCACTGGAACCACCGGCTAATATTGTGTTGCCATCTTGCGATAGTATCTGCGGCCTGACAAATACATTGATCGTATCCGTGTAACTGTCTGTACCTTCCGTCCATGTCACCGTAAGTGTTGCAGGGCCTGCTCCTACAGCCTGTAATACATGGTTCACAGCATTATATCGAATAACATCTGTATTACTGCATACCCAATCCGCTTCTTTACCATTTCCGAAAATTAACTTCAGAAAATTATTGCCGTCGGTAGAAGAACCTATATTTACGCTGCTTCCGTAATTCATGATCAATGCTTTTCTGGAATCTTCCGGATACAACTTTTCTAACTTAACACCCTGTACTCCCGTCAGATATTCGTTGATAGAAAACGCAAGTTCCAACGTCATTGTTATAATATCTGAAGTACCATCTGCATGATCGATCGTAACACGAACTGTCACATCACGAATCTGCGCATCTACCTGTTTGACAACTAATACGGCGGTACCACCTTTTTTGAATCCTGCGGCATCTGCATTTTCAATCTCAACAAGACTGGGATTCAAACTCTGCCATGTACAGACATCATTGGACTGTATTCCAAGCACAGCAAAAGTATCCCTCGAACGACGCATTGCAATACGCCCTCCATCTCCTACCTGATTACCGGAACTATCCGTAAATGTATATTCTGCTGCCTGTACAGATCCCGTATTCTTAATAGCAAAATAAGCGGCAAACCCTGTCAGGCATACCGCAAATAAACAAACTAATGCTATGATTTTTTGATAAAGGCATTTCTTCTGTCGGCTCATAATTCTCCTCATTTCCAACAATTACAACGTTCTAATAGTTATTTCGGCAGAACTATATCTCGTCTTAACCGTCTACTCATCCCAATTATGATATACATACTGTACATCATCATCTTCATCTAACAGATCCAATGTACGCTGCAACTGTTTAATATCATTTTCATCATTCAACGTAACATACGTTTGTGGCAACATTGTGACTTCTGCACTTGCCATCGCAATATTCTCTGCCTCTAACGCCTCTCTAACTGCACTAAAATCTTCCGGTGCTGTCGTAATTTCAAAGGAATCATCCTCTTCATTAAAGTCATCAGCTCCTGCATCCAATGCGATCATCATCAGATCATCTGCCTCCATATCGCACTCTTCCTTGTCGATAATGATCTGTCCCTTTTCATCAAACATATAGGATACACAGCCCTGTGTTCCAACACTTCCGCTACCCTTTGTGAAGGCGTTTCGGACATTACTAGCCGTACGGTTCTTATTGTCTGTCAACGCTTTTACAATGATCGCCGTACCATTCGGACCATATCCCTCATAAGTTACCTCTTCGTAATTAACTGCGTCAATATTACCTGCTGCTTTTTTGATACCACGCTCGATCGTATCATTTGGCATATTATTGGCTTTAGCTTTCGCAATAACATCACGAAGTTTGCCGTTGTTGTCCGGATCCGGACCGCCCTCTTTGACGGCTACCGCAATCTCTCTTCCGATGACAGTAAAGATCTTACCTTTTGCTGCATCATTCTTCTCTTTCTTATGTTTAATGTTTGAAAATTTTGAATGTCCTGACATTTTTTTTACTTCCTTTCTCTTATTTCACACTACGAACAAAGCCGCCTTGTGTCTTTCAGCCCTGTCGTTCCTGCGAATGCTGTTTGTACGCACCCAGCCAAATTCCAGTATATCACGAAATAAGTTTACTGTCTATCCTCATGAACCAGTTCCGCGATCCGCATCTGCACTGCTGCCACTTCCCCAACAGACCGTATCGCGCACATCACCGTATCATCCCCGGCGATCGTCCCGACCACACCGGAAATCTCCAATTTGTCGATCGCCGCCGCAACAGCCATCGCCATACCGGAAATCGTTTTGATCACCAGCAGGTTTTCTGCCTGTTCCAAAGAAATCAAACCATCCTGCAGTACACGGACATACTTTTGATATAAATTAGCCTCTTCCTGAAGCAGCGTGTATTTTTGTCTGGGGCCATCTCCCACAGACACTTTTGTCAGCTTTAGCTCACGAATATCACGCGATATCGTTGCCTGCGTCACAGAATACCCTGCCTGCTGCAATCTTTCCGCTAACTCCTCCTGCGTCTCGATCTCATACCTTCCGATCAACTCTATGATCTTCGCTCTTCGCTCCAGTTTCATATATTCCGCACCTCACTCCGATTTCTGCCGTTAGCATTAGTTGCCGTTTAATTTCTGCCGCATCTTCTCATAGAAATTCAATCCGGATAATTTGATGAAATCAGTCGTAGCATGCGGTACCTCAAGTACAAGTCTGTCACCCGTTTTCAACATACCAACCGTCCGCCCATCTGCCTGCAGCACTGCCGTATCCTCCCCGGCTTCTTTCGTCTGTCCGATTTCCAGGACAATACGTTCTTTAGCATCTAGCAAAAGACTCCGCTTGTTAAGAGAGTGTGCACATATCGGTGTGATCACCGTTGCATGCAGTCCCGGTACCAACACCGGTCCTCCTGCCGACAGATTGTATCCGGTCGACCCGGTCGGTGTCGCCACGATCAGTCCGTCTGCACGATAAATATCTACAAGTTCCTCCCCCTGAAATACTTTCACCGTGATCAAGCGGCATTCACCCTGTTTGGCGATCACCATATCATTTAATGCATAACAGGATGTGCGGCTGTCTTCCCCCTTAAATTTTGCAGTTTCTTTTAACATGATACGACTCTCTGTCGTATAATCATCCTTAAGCAGCCGTTCCAGCGCCTCCTCCAGATTTTGGCATTCCACTTCCGTCAAAAACCCGAGCGTTCCCGTATTTACTCCCAAAATCGGCACATCACAATGAACCAGGTCGATCGCTGCCTGTATCATCGTGCCATCTCCACCAAGCACGATCGCACACTCAGCGTCTTTGGGAATATCCTGTACCGCCGTAAAATGCCTGATCCCTCCGGTTTCTTCCAGAAAATTTGGTAATATGACGCAATCTGCATCGTGCGCACGCAAATATTGCACTGCCCTCTGTGCAATCTGTGCATTAGCCCCTTTATCGCTATTCGTGATGATACAAAAATGCCTCATGCGCTGCCTCCACTGTCTCTTTGGCAAGTGCCAAATACTGTTGTTCGAACTGTTCTTCTGCCTTCTGATCTGCTTCTTCTGCAATTTCCGTAAGTGCCTGCGCATCTTGCGGTTTCTCTATGTACAACAGATACTCTATATTACCCTCCGGTCCTTTGATCGGTGAATAACTTAACCCTAAGATCTCAAATCCCATAGATAGTGCATATGTCATTATATGACATACCACTTCTTCATGAACCTTTTTATCCCGGACCACACCTTTTTTGCCAACCTTCTCTCTGCCTGCTTCAAATTGTGGTTTCACAAGACATACAACCCTGCCGCCGTTTTTCAACAGATTCCATACCGGGATCAATACCTTGGTCAAAGAAATAAAAGCAACATCTATGGAGGAAAAGTCAATCGGGTCGGCAATATCTTCCGGCGTAACATATCGTATATTCGTCTTTTCCATGGATACTACCCGCTCATCCTGACGCAATTTCCAAGCCAGTTGGTTTGTCCCTACATCAATAGCATACACCTTAACCGCACCATTTTGCAGCATGCAGTCGGTAAAACCACCGGTAGAAGATCCTACGTCCATACACAGCTTGTCCTGTAATGGCACATGCCAAAGTTCCATTGCCTTTTCCAGTTTATATCCTCCTCGGCTGACATACTTCATCGGCGTTCCCTTGATGCGGATCTGCGCATCTTCTGCAAACGTACTTCCCGCTTTATCTTCGCGTTGTTCCTCAACAAAAACATTACCTGTCATAATAATGGCTTTCGCTTTTTCTCTGGATTCTGCTAACCCACGCTTTACAAGTAAAACATCCAGCCGCTCTTTCTTTTTTTTCTCTTTCACTGCTGCCTCCATACCTGTTCAATACGAGCCGCCACGCTCTCCGCATCCTGGCCGTATTTACTTCGTAACTGTTGCACCGTTCCGTGTTCTATAAATGCATCCGGCAATGCGATATTAACGATCTTCGGACACTTTTCACCCCGCTCTGTCGCTGCATACCATGCTGCAACTGCCTGTCCAAAACCTCCGGTGATCACACCGTCTTCCATCGTCACAACAATGGAATGCTGTGCTGCCACCTGCTTTAACATTTGCTCATCCATCGGCTTGACAAATCTGGCATTGATCAACGTAGGATCTAATCCCTTTTGCTGAAGCATTTCCACCGCATGAACTGCGACTTCAACCATACTTCCCACAGCTATAACAGCTATATCCCGTCCGGTGTGTATCCATTCAGACCTTCCCACTCGGATCGCTTCTCTATGATCCGACAGCCCATCGTACGCCGCTCCTCGGCTATACCGGATTGCAACCGGTCCTTCCTGTGCAAACGCAAAGCTGAACATATCCTCTAATTCCTGCGAATTTTTGGGGGCCATTACTGTCAGATTTGGCATCTGTGACAAAAAGGCAATATCAAAGATTCCCTGATGCGTCTCACCATCACTTCCGACCAATCCGGCGCGATCCACCGCAAAGACAACCGGAAGGCTGCCAATGCAGACGTCATGCAGTATTTGATCATAGGCACGCTGCAAAAAAGTAGAATACAATGCCACGACCGGTCTGCTGCCGCCTAACGCAAGCCCCGCTGCAAAAGTCACTGCATGTTCCTCGGCAATGCCAACATCAAAAAAGCGATCCGGGTATTGCTCAGCAACAGCAGCTAATCCGGTACCGGTTGGCATTGCAGCCGAAATAGCCACGACATCTTCCCGATCTGCCATTGTCTCTAGCATCACATTTTGAAACACATTGGTATAGGTCGGTACATCTTTTTTACTATGAAGTAATGTACCATCCGATACCCGAAACGGTCCCACACCGTGAAACGAAGAAGGGTCTTTCTGTGCAGGCGGATACCCCTTTCCTTTTTGTGTGACCACATGAACGATTACCGCTGCATTTAATTTAGAAGCACTATTAAATGCCGTTACCATCTGTCCTATATCATGGCCATCAATAGGACCAATATAAGTGATTCCCATATCCTCAAACAACATTCCCGGAATGAAGATACGTTTGATCAAATCTTTGACACCGCGTATCCGCTCTGTTAAACGATTTCCAAAATGCGGCAATTTCTCCAAAGCATTCTCCACATCCTGCTTTAACTCCGTATAATTAGTATCGGTACGGATCTTACCTAAATAGTTCGACATTCCACCTACATTTTTGGAAATTGACATTTGGTTATCATTTAATACAATGATCATATTGGATCTGAGTCTGGCTGCATTATTTAACGCTTCATACGCCATTCCTCCAGACAGAGCACCATCTCCGATCACTGCAAATATCTTATTATGTCTGCCCTGTAGATCTCTCGCTTTGGCAAGCCCCAGTGCAGCACTGATCGATGTTGAACTGTGCCCGGTATCCATCGCATCACATTCACTCTCTCCACGTTTTGGAAAACCACTCATGCCGCCATACTGTCTAAGACTGTCAAACGCATCCTGTCGCCCGGTCAATATCTTATGCGTATAGCACTGATGTCCCACATCCCATACAATCTTATCCTCCGGCAGATCACAGCACAGATGCATTGCCATCGTCAACTCCACCACTCCCAGATTGGAGGCGAGATGTCCTCCCGTTCTGCTGACCTTGCGCACAAGAAATCTACGGATCTCTCGCGCTAACTCCCGGTATTCGGACGGATCTATCAATTTAATATCATTTGCTTCTTTTATCTGCTCTAACATTACCGTAGTCTGTCATTCCTTTCTATATCCGCTGATTCTGATCCGCAGACATAATTCTTTGCAAATATTATCCATCAAAAGTATTTATTTCTTGCGGTGGATCAACGACACGATCAGTTGATCTAAAAATTCATTTTCTTCTGAAAGATTTTCTAATATCTCCACAGCTTCTTTGGAATACTCTTCGACTGCTTCCTCTGCTTCTCTCATCCCATATAATGATACATAGGTTGTCTTTTCATTACGCAGATCGCTGCCTATCGGTTTACCAAGCTCTTCCGCCGTACTTGTCAAGTCTAGAATATCATCCTGGATCTGAAAAGCTAACCCGACTAATCTGCCGACACACTCTATCTGTGCAATCTCTTCTTCAGCGGCGCCGGCTAAAGCAGCCCCTGCCATCAAAGAAGCCTCTAACAGTGCACTCGTCTTATAACGATATATAAAATCGAGCTGCTCTTCCGAAATCGGCTTGCCGGTCAATTCCACATCGACCACCTGACCTCCTACCATTCCATATACTCCGGCTTTGCGGCTTAAAATCTGCAGTGCCTTCAAACCATTTGCCGGATCCTTCAGCTTAAGTGCACCTTCCACCGCTGTTTCATATGCATAATTGAGTAAAGCATCCCCGGCAAGGATCCCCATATCTTCACCATAGACGATATGTGTGGTTTTGCGGCCACGACGATACTCATCATTATCCATCGCCGGCAGATCATCATGCACGAGAGAATACGTATGGATCATCTCGATCGCTGCCATAAACGGTTCAATCTCAGCTTCATCACTGCCGCCAAACAACCGATAAGCTTCTAACATGAGCATCGGTCTGAGACGCTTACCACCCGCCATCAGACTATATTCCATCGCATCTGCAATCGTCTTTTGCATCGTAATATTCTTTGGCAATGCACTCACTAATACCTTTTCTATTGTGGATACTCGCGCATTTAATGCATCCTGAAATTGTTCTTGTGTCATACTTGTCACCCCTCTGTTTCCTCCTGCTCTATGATCTCCAGTTTCTTTTCTACTTTGTCAATTGTATCACTACAATGTTTGATCAGTTTCATTCCCTCTTCATATTTTTGAAAGGACTCCTCCAACGACAGATCCCCCTGCTGCAAGCTGCCAATGATCGTGTCTAACTGCTCGAAAGATTCCTCTATGCTCAATTTTTTTGCCATAATTTATCTGCCTTTCTAGCGCTTTGATGCTACATCCTGCACCACAACATCTGCTTGTCCATCTTTCAAAGTAAGGGTCAATCGCTGTCCCTTTTTCAACTGATCGATCGACTTAATATTATTGCCGGCGTCATCTGCCACATAAGCATAACCACCTTGCAATTTATAGAGCGGTGAAAGCCCCTTTAACTCTTCTGCATACAACGCCATCTGATGCTTTGCTGAAGTAAGTTTTTGTTCCAGCAAACGCTTTAAGCGTTCCTCACTGTCCGCCAAATATAACCTGCGCTGTCGGATCTGATCCTGTGGACTGGAATGAGATAATGCCATTTCATATCTGGTCAGCAAGATTTTCTTCAACTTGATCAAATGATAGATACTTTGCTGTAATTGTCTCGCAGATTCTCTAAGTTCCATCGTAAGATCACGGTAAGAATACACTGCTAATTCTGCGGCCGCCGATGGGGTCGGTGCTCGCATATCTGCTGCATAGTCTGTCAGCGTTGTATCTGTTTCATGTCCTACTGCTGAAATGATCGGTTTTGTACACGCAGCCACCACTCGAACCAGTTCCTCTTCATTGAACGCCCACAGATCTTCGATAGATCCGCCTCCGCGCCCGATAATGATCGTATCTACATCCGTCTTTTCAAAATAACGAATTCCCCGGATCACTGTCTGTGCGGCTCCCTCTCCCTGTACCTTGGCAGGATACAACCGTATCTGTACATACGGATTACGTCGATGGGTTACATTACAGATATCCTGTATAACCGCACCTGTCTGAGCTGTCACCACACCGATCGTCTTCGCATATTTGGGAAGTGGCTTTTTATTTTCTTCGTCAAAAAGCCCCTCCTCAAGGAGGCGCTTTTTTCGTTTTTCATATTCTTCGTATAATTTACCGGCACCCTGCATACTAATATCACGGGCATACAACTGATATCTTCCATCTCTTTCATATACACTGATGCTCCCATACACAAGAACATTCTGTCCCTCTTCCAATCGGAACGTCATACCTCTTGTATAACTTGCAAACATCACGCAGGAAATCTGTGCTGCTTCATCTTTTAACGTGAAATAAATATGACCGGAAGAATGATATTTAAGATTTGATATTTCTCCCTGCACCTGCACGCGGCTCAACAAATAATCTCTAACAAACAGATTTTTGATATACTGGTTGATCTGTGAAACCGAGCATATCTTTTCGACACCGCTACTGCGTCTCTGCATCCGTATTGCTCCTTTCGCGTACAACGGCAGCTAACACTCCGTTAATATAACGCGGTGAACTATCGCCACAATACTGTTTTGCAAGCTCTACAGCCTCATTCACAGCCACATTATCCGGTACGTTTTCATCAAACATGATCTCATAAACTGCCAGACGAAGTACGGTCAGATCCGCCTTCGGCAATCGACCCACTTTCCATCCGGTAGATTTGTCATTGATCATGGAGTCCAGCTCCTCTACATGAGCAGCCACTCCATGAAATTTATCTGCTAATTCTATACGATCTGCCTCTCTGATCTCCTGCAGATCATCCATAAAAAGAGCCAACTGTTCATCTAACTCTGCATCTTTGTGAAACTCCAACTGAAATAACATACGGTATAGTTGTTCCCGCATTTCTTTTCTTGTCAATTTCCTAGCCATTCTTGTTCAATTCTCCTCTACTCATTGCCCAGATTTACTCCGGATACACGTACATTAACCTCTGAAACCGTAAGACCCGTCATCGTCTCGATCTGCTGGCTTACTCTCTCCTGTACCTGTTCGGTCACCTTTGGAATGCTGTATCCATATCGTACACTTATCATCATGTCTACATGCACAACACCTAACTCCATCTGTACCTTAACGCCCTTCGTTAATTTTTTCTTGCCAAGCATTCCTGCCAGTTCATTGGTAAGTGTACCTGCCATAGCATATACACCATCAACCTCTGTTGCCGCCAATCCGGCAATCGCTGCAACAACATCGGCTGCAATCTTTACTTCGCCAATACTTTTATTTTTCTGTTCGTTTGCCACGATAATAACCTCCTTTTATCCGCTGATATTATAACCTGTCATTTGTGTGCTATGCATATTTCAGGAAAGCATCAGCACCTCACAGTTTATTATATCAAAAAACAGGAGATTTGCAATGTATTACTAATTTTTCTCAATCTGCACCGGCGTAATAACAATATTTTCTGCCGCAAATCCTGTCTTACGTTTCACAATATCAATAATCTGTGCCATCTGTTTGCTGCTTAACTCTTCTGCATTAACAACAACATCCGCACTCTTGTCACTCAGGCTGACCATTGCATCTGCAAATCCCTTTGCCTCTAACATCATCTCCGTCGCATTTTCTTTTTCCGACAATTTAGTGATCGCAGCCACTTCTTTGACCGCTGCTTTTTTGTCCGCAGAGGCTAACGCCTTATTATTGACAATCTCTAACAAAGTTTCCTTATTTTTGGCACGCGTCTGTTCCCTGGAAAGTTTTGCCGAAGAAAAATAATCCGTCCCGATCGTATTGGATACCATAACTGCTTCTCCCGGATTTTCCTGTGACGCTACGACCTCTCCGTTATCATTGACCGTAACTTTTGCACTATCTTCTTCGGATATATCTTTCGTCACCGCATCCTTTTTACTGTCCGCCTTTTTGGCAGTTGTCTTGGCGCCTTTCTTTGATACTTTCGTCGTTTTACTCTCATTTTTGTCCGTTTTTTTACCATCCGCCTTCACCTTACTCTGTGTCTGTTTTGCATCTTTCTGCAGAATATTACCGGTCGCAATCTCCTGTCCCGTAAAATTCAAATATCCTGCCACCACGATCATCACCGCAAGGGCAGTAATGATAATTTGATTTTTGTGTACAAGCTTTTTCATAAACTTCCCTCTTTTCTGCGTATTTCAGCAACTATCTCATTTGCCGCATACGCTGCATATGTTATTTCATCTTCATTACCCTAATTTTATGTGCCTGCACCGGAAATAATGCCTGCACCGCTGCAATTATTTCTGTGTCTGTCTGACCACTATCGGCCCCCGACGCCACGACTACCACGCCTTCAATCTCCGGCGTTAATATCTGCACCAGATATGGCGTATCCTGTCCATCTTTGCGGACAAGAACACTTTCCGTTGTCGCTGATTCCTTCTGCCGTTTGGACCCGGTTCCATCCTCTCCTGTACTTTCCGTTGTTGCAGAATCATTTTGCAGCGTTACCCGCTCTTCGGATGAAGCAAGAGTGATCATCACCTGCACATCACCCACTCCATCTACCTTTCTTAACAGTTCACAAAGTTCCTTTTCTATCTTTTTGTTATATTGCTCCATAGCATCTAACGCAATCTGCTCTGATGCCTCCTCTGATGTCACATCCGATGAGTTTTCCTGCTTTCCGATCTTCTTTTGAGAACCACCTGTCCCCGGCAGAGAGAGCACCAACAGTACAATGCCTACCGCTACGATCACAAGGATCTTGGGGAGCCCAATATCTTGAAGCCGCAATGGTTCTTTCCCCTCCGAGCCCCATATATTTTTTAGATCCATATTTCTACCTGCTCTTTCTGCAGTTTATATTGACTGCATAATTGGTTCTTAAATTGCCGCAATTGCTCCTTTGTGACCTTGCTGGTTTCCTCTGTTTCCAGATGCAGTTCTATCTTGTGGATCACTCCCTTTGCATCCGCTTTCACAGTTACCTCATCCGCAGGCAGAGCATGCTGCCCGGCCTGCTTCTTAATCTGCTCTTCTAACTGCTCCGTATATTGCTGCATAATAACCTCCTGTCTCCTGCCCTCCGTAACTGCGAGCTGCTCTTGGATATCATTTACATCCATTTGAAATAAATATTGCTCCACCGTATCATGCCAAGCCGTATCTTGATGTAAAACGCGTAGCACCGGACTGACTACCAGCAAGATCAGTACGATCCCGCTAAAAAAGCGAAAATACTGCTCGTACTGCGGTTTCATGATCAAGCCGCGCAGAACCGTTACCAAAATAACGTAAATGATAATCTGTCGGATCCACTCCTGCATACGACAATCTCCCCTTCCTGTATCAGATCATTCTACCAATCTGAAATCAAGGTCCCCCTCATCTGATCATACTAACAATCTGAACCCGGATTTTTCTGTATCAAGTCATGCTGCTGATGACCAAAATAGACGCAATAAACAACATGGCACCAAATGCTACGGCACGCACCAACAGTGCTAAAGATTCTTTAATCGCTCCTAAACAGCGTATAACGCGTGGTTCTGACACCGGCTGTACTACGGCCGCCACCAGTTGATAGCCAAACTGCCAAAATAACAACTTAAGTAATGGCACTGCGCAGAGTAAAAATACGGCGATCACGCCGGCAACACCAACCGCATTTTTTACCAATTTAGCGGCAACAAGCACCGTATTTGTCACTGTGCTAATCGTGTTTCCCACACCCGGTATCGCGCCCCCCGCCTTGATCAATGTAGAATTTTGAAGTTCTGCTGACACCGGAACGATCAAGCCTTGAATCACATTGATCCCCATCATGATCCCAAACATTGTCTTCAGCGCCAATGTAACCAGATCTTTCACCAGCTCTGCCATCTTGCCAAACATTTCCTCTTCTGATAGTTCGTTGGCAAGCTGCAGCAAAAAAAATACATTAATAGCAGGTAACAGTATCTTCACTAAAACCAGATCAATGACGGCTACGATGACTAATGTGAATTCATAGTATACCGCCCCCGCTCCTGCTCCACTTGCAAAACTCATACTGATGAAATACGCCGGTGTCAGCACCTTGATAAACTCTAACAATCCGGATAACGTCTGCACTGCCAGCGTTGATGCCTGCATAAATGCACCTGTTAATACCGAAAACAGTAACAGATACACCCCATAAAATGCTGTTGTTGCAACTTGTTTTCCCTGCATCAGCTTGGAAAAATTCGTAATAACTGCTCCAATGACCGCCAAGAGCAATACATACAACAGCATACTCTTTTGCTGACCGATATTTCCGAAAACACTCTGAATCAATTGTCTTCCCATATCAGCAGGATCAAACGGGACCTTTCCCTGTATGATAGATGCAACATAATCCATAAAAGAAATAGAAGAGTTCCCCATCAGCGTATCCAAAACACTCTGGATCTCATCTCCGGATATTTCATCTAAGATCACATCTGTCCCATTCTCAGCCATAGGTGCCTCCTTTCATATTCCCATTTGCCCGATCAATGTGATCAAATTTTGAATGATCGGTATGCTAACCGCCAGCAGCATGATTTTTCCAAAAAATTCAATCTGCCCTGCCACAGCACCAAATCCGGCATCTTTACATATTTCTGCACCAAATTCTGCAATATAAGAAATCCCTATCATTTTGAGCAAAACCTGTAGATATAACGCTCCACTTCCAAGCGCCTCCTCCACTTCCCTGATCATTGTCAGGATATTCTCAAGCTTAGATAATGAAATTCCCATGATCAAAAGGCACGCTGCCAAAACAACCCACAGACTTTGTCCTGCCTTTTCCCCTTTTAACAATAGAGCTAATAACGCCCCCATCACTCCGATCACTGCAACTTTCAGCATAGTACTCCTACATTCCTTTCCCCATCTGCCAGCTTGATCTACGCGATCATCCCTCAGCTCTTTTCCACCCTGCACCCCCTTCCTCGCTCTTTCTATCCGCAAGGTTTCCTTTAGACGATAAATAACTGTTCTATCGTCTGAAACAACTCCTGAATATATGGTACAACCCACAGTAATACTAAGATCAGTCCGGCAAGACTTACCAAAAAAGCCTGCTCCTCACGGCCGGAATGTTTCAGCACCTGTCCCAAAACAGACACTAAGATCCCCACTGCAGCTATCTTAAAAATCAAATTGATTGTCATAAGACTCCTGCCTTTCCACTTTTGCTATACGAACAAGATTACCAGAAAACATCCTGCCGTCACCCCAACAACACGATACACACGTGCCTGTGTCTGAGATTCACTGCGAATCTTATTCACAACTTTATGTAATCTTTGTTCGTGCAGCTTTAACATATGCAGCTGCGTTTTACGATCTGTCTGCCCTAATGCACGTCCCACCTCCTGCAAAATATATTGTTCTTCCTGTCCCAAAAAACAGATAGGTGAAAGACCAGTTTTACGCTTAGTTTCTTCTCTCCACACTTCCCATAACCGCACAGAATCCCCACGCTCTAACCGTTCTATGATACGCTGCCATAATTCCGAAAAATAAATACTTTCTGCCTGTAAGATTTTTAAGATATCAATCATATCATTACCGGCATACTCCATTTCCCCGTATAATCGCTGCAATAACACCTCCAATTCCTCTAATATACGTATTCGTCTTTTAAGCCCCACAGCCATCACCATTCCTCCGCCGACACATCCTGTCATAACTAATATACAACCGATCCACTTTAACATCTCTTCCGCTTCTCCTCCCTGTTGTCACATTATCGTAGAACCTCTGTCATCGAAAATCGCTTTCACATTACCGATGCCATCCCCTAACAATACATAGCGCTCAAAGAACCGGTGTTTGATCAAACGCTCAATTCCCGGTTTACGCTTTATCTCGTCCATACTAGCTCCATGTACCGTTGCTAGCAGCTTCACTCCGCTATTAGCGGCATATTCCATCGCATCCACATCTTCCATCGAGCCAATCTCGTCCACGGCAATAACCTGTGGAGCCATCGACCTAACCAGCAATATCATTCCCTCTACTTTGGGGCATCCATCCAAAATATCCGTCCTACAACCAAGATCATTTTGTGGTACACCATGATAACACGATCCAATTTCCGAACGTTCATCGACAACACCAACAGTCACTCCCTCAAAGTGTTCTCCTCGTACCCCTTCCGTTATGCCCGAGGATAAAATACGGATAATATCCCGCAATAACGTTGTTTTACCACCACACGGCGGAGACAGGATCAATGTATTGTGAATACTATCTCCTCCTTGCAAATACGGAAAAATACGATCAGCACAGCCTATCACTTCATGTGCCAGACGGATATTCAGACAGGATATGTATTGCATCCCTTTGATGTGCTGCTGATCTTGTATGATCCTGCCCGCCAGTCCTACGCGATGTCCACCGCGAATTGTCAAAAAGCCCTGCTTGATCTCTTGTTCGTATGCATAACGAGAATAATTACTCATATATTCCATGGATTCCTTCAATTGCTCTCGTCCCACACACACCGCTTGTCTCGCTTCATGAACCATGCCGCCACGCCGTGCCAAGAAATATTCTTTTTGCCGATACCGCAAAATAACCGGTTTACCGACACGCAAACGTATTTCCTGCAGCCCCTCCCAGTCAATGGAAAGAGATTGTACCTTTTGCCGAATCTCTCCCGGTAAAATGCGCATGATTTCCTGTTTTCTATCCTCCACCAATTCATCCTGCCTCCTATCACCTTTCTTACTCTCCAATATATGCGGCCTGTCCGAATATATGAATTATTTACTCAAACTTCCCATACCAGAAGTAATTTCCAACCACTTTTTAGTGGCTGCAAAATACAATATAGTCATTGACATAATAAGCAAAATGTGGTTGTGGCGAATTTGAAGTGTGGGAAGTTTGAGTTATCTATTGGCAAGGTATCCTCGCGGAGCGTTTTTTGCTTTATATGAAACGAAAAGTTTCCTATAAAGATTAGGGTGTCAAAAGTCCATTTTCATGACGGAGATATTTTTTTGAAGATTTGCGCTACAATATCTTGAGGCGATGCGGCGCATCGCCTCAAGATATTGTAGTCAAAGATTTGAGAAAATAGCCCGTCAGGGAAATTCAGACCTTTTGACACCCTAATCTTTATAACAAAAAAAGGATGTCAAAAGGTCTGAATTCCTCTGACATCCTAATCTGATCAACTATTATTTACTTTTCCTTACTTCCCGCTCTCAGCACTTGCGGTCGGTGTCGCGCTCGGCGCCGCCTGCAGGGAATCCCCGCCCACGATCGTCTGATCCAGCGGCTCCGGAGTCGGTGTCATTGTTGGCGCCGCATCGGACTGTTGATAGAACGGATCGCCGCCATGCCATATGAAGCAGTAATTTCCGATCATGCATACTGCCCCGACAATTACTGCCAGTATGATGATGTTACGTCCTCTGCCATGCATCCAGTCACGAAACTGATGCCACGTCTCACTCAATTTATGTTTCACGATATCTCATGTTCCTTTCCGTTGTTTCACCTGATCACGACAGTTTTCCAATATCTTTGACTAACACTGCCGTCTCTGGTGGGCAGTCTAAGATCAATTTGCCTGACTGTACCTGGTACACCTTTGTCTCTATGGAAAATCCGCCGGCATCGGTAAGGATCACACGTGCCATTCTGGTTGGCTGTGTCACACCCAAGCGCCATACCGGAATCTCCATATGTCTTGTATCCTGGCTGATATTAATTGCTACCACAATATGCTCATTGTCGTCAAAACGACCATAACTAATGCACTGATATTCCCCAAACAAAAATAGAATAGAGCCGGTTCGCAATACCTGATGTTCTTTGTGGATACGGATCAATTCTTTGTGATACTGGATCAGCTCTTCGTCTTCGTGGCCCCAAGGATACGCACGTCGGCTGTCCGGATCTGTCCATCCGCAAAGTCCTGCCTCATCGCCATAATAAATGGTCGGCGCACCCGGCCACGTCATCTGCATTAATACGGCCATTCGAAACAGGTTCTTATTAACGCCTTCATTCGCAGCATCTGCTCCACGCGAAGAGATACGGCCAACTTGATGGTTGGTTCGTGTCAGGAAACGGGAGTGGTCATGATTGGACAATTCATTCATCGCCACCTGCAAAGACTGCGTATTAAATCTCGTCATATAATGCCGCATGGAGCCAAAGAAAGCATCTGCATTCCCGATAAGATCTCCTCGGTATTCATCACTGTGTTTCTCCACACCGGTCAAAAACCAGGTGAGCGGTTCCATAAATGCATCGTAGTTCATCACGGTATCCCACTGATCACCCTTTAACCATTCTGTCGGATCACCATAGTGCTCTGCCAGCACGATCGCATTCGGATTGGCTTCTTTTACATTACGGCGGAATTCGTGCCAGAAATGATGGTTGTACTCTGCGGTCTGCCCCAAATCTGCTGCCACATCCAAACGCCATCCATCAACATTATAAGGTGGTGAAACCCATTTGCGTGCGATCCGCATAATATATTCATACAACTTTGGGGATTCCTCATAATTGAGCTTTGGCAGTGTATCGTGTCCCCACCAGCCGTCATAATTAACATTGTACGGCCACGTATCCTCGCGGAACTTAAAGAATGTGCGGTATGGGCTGTCTTTTGATACGAAAGCACCTTTTTCGTAACCAGGTGCATCTTCGTAAATACATTCACGGTCGAGCCATTTATTAAAGGATCCACAATGGTTAAATACGCCATCGAGTATGACCTTCATTCCGCGGCGATGTACTTCCTCTACAAATTCAATAAAAAGCTGATTACTTGCTTCCAGATTTTCTTTATGCATATCAACGGCACTGATCTGATGATTATCATACGTCGTGTAATAATAAATCCCTTTATCGGCATTGCAGCAGGAGGTGTAGATCGTGATTTCATATTTTCCTTCGGCAACTTCGCAGCAGCCTCTGCTCTGTTCCACGGAACCTAAAATATGGAAAAACTGGCTTACACTGGAAGCTTCGCTTTCATCAGAAATAGCGTGCATTTTGGTGAATGCCACGCGGATGAAACGTGACTGAGAGGAGAGGTCTCCCGGAAGTCCGAGTGCCCCCATGCCGCGGCTGTAAGTGTTCAGGTTTAATTTATCGGAGAAATGATTCTCCGGTGATTTGGCGGAAAGCTGCATATAATTGTTGAGCTGAAACAGCTGCATGTCAAACGGTGGATTGTTGGTCAGTACACCGACCGGATTGTCATAAATTTTCATGCCATCTGCAACACATTCTACGGTGATGCTTTCGCTGCGGTCAGCGATCAGCCAGTGAAGGCTGGATGATGGAAACTGGTCGCTGAACGGTGTGTCACATAAATTCATGTGGCCAAGAAAGCTCCTTACTTCTTTTACGGTGGCACACTGTCCTAAAATCCATGGAATAAATTCAAAAGATGCGATATTTTCTTCTGAATCAGAAAGCGGCTGGTAATGAGCATTTCCGACAAAATTCAGTCCTGCCATGCCAAGTCCTTTTTCGTTGATGGCATCGTAATAGAGCGGATAATTGTCGGCACAGCACGCCATGCCAATCAGTGCATAGTGATTTTCCAGTGTTTTTGTGTGGCGGAAAACGAAAGGATAGTTTCGTGGTGTAATGATGATCTCATCACCATAGGAAAATTCATAGTCTAAAGTACGTCCGAAATAAAAATCTTTTGTTTTATAAGTTGCTGCGGTACACATATTCAATTCCTCCAATATAGTTGGGGACTTTTGCCCCAATATGATACATTTTGATGTGTGAAAAATTCAGAGCATCTCATTTTTTAAAACAAATTCGTTTTTGTGAAAATCTAAGATCCCTTCTTTTTTCATACGGGAAAGTTCTTTTGACAGGGCACTGCGATCCAGATTCAGGTAGTCTGCCATTTGCTGCCGGTCGAACGGAATCTGAAAACGATGGTTGCCGTGTTTCCGGGACTGTGCGGACAGATAGGTCAGCAGTCGGCTGCGAACTGTTTTTGAAGAAGTGCAGAAAATCCGTTCTGAGAGCATCAAATTTTTGCGGCTGCACATTGCAAGAAGGCTGCGTTGTATTTTCGAATACCAGGAAGAAGTGCAGTTTTTTTCCTGTAAAACTTTCAGATTCAAAAAAAGAATTTCGCAGTTGCTGGCGGCAACGGCATCTACCATCATCGGTTCCCGGCACAGGGCATAGGTTTCTGCAAAAATATGTCCTTCATTCATATTTCCCAGAATGCTCTTATTTCCCCAGAAATCAATGTTTTCTACATTTACGCTTCCGGATAAAACAATGCCGATTTCAGAAACAGTGGAACCGGTAGAAAATATAATATCATTCTTTTTGTAAGAAGCCGTCCGCAGACAGCCGGAAGTCTTCATTTGTTCCAGTTCCTGATCGGAAAGGCTCTGAAACAGAGGCAGTTCTAAAAAGTTCATAAAGTCTCCTGTCAGGTCAAAACAACAGTATGCGGAAAAATAGTACTGTTGATATTTAACGGTATTTCGATTGTGATTCAGTGGTTATAACAACCGATTTTTCTCAGATGTTATGTTAGGATCAGGTCAAAGTCAGGCAGAGATTTTAGACCGGAAAAAATGGTTTGACAGAAAATCTGCTGGCTTTGTTCAGCATCATACTACACGGAAAACAGAAAAGCAAGGGGCACTGTGAAGGTATGAACAGTGATTGAAAAAAATTGCTGTCTGCCCGGCAGTGAAAAAAAGATTTCAGGTGTGATTATTAGGAGGAATATAGATAAATGATAAGAAAAATTATTGAGATAAACGAAGAAAAATGCAATGGATGTGGTTTATGTGCGAAAGCCTGTCATGAAAATGCGATTGGTATGGTAAATGGAAAGGCAAAATTATTGCGGGATGATTATTGTGACGGACTGGGAGACTGTCTGCCGACCTGCCCAACCGGAGCGATCACGTTTGTTGAGCGGGAAGCAGCGGCATATGACGAAGCAGCTGTGGAAGCAAATAAGAGAAAAAAGAACAGGCAGTGGCCGATCCAAATTCAGCTTACGCCGGTCAATGCCCCTTATTTTGACGGGGCAGATCTTTTAATCGCAGCAGACTGTACTGCGTTTGCATACGCAAATTTTGCAAAAGAGATCCAGAAGGGAAAAATCACGCTGATCGGATGTCCGAAACTGGATCCGGTTGATTACAGTGAGAAACTTACGGCAATCCTGGAACAGAATGATGTGAAAAGTGTGACAATCATAAGGATGGAAGTGCCATGCTGCGGCGGAATTCAAAATGCAGCTGTGACAGCAATGAAAAAAAGTGGTAAGTTTATACCATGGCAGGTGCTTACAGTGTCGGTAGAGGGAGAAGTTTTATGAAAAGAGCAGTTTAAAATGTAGTTGGTCGTTGTGTTCTAGGCATCGTCTTCATCGTGAGATTTGCTGCCGATTACACCGGCAACCACAGCAACCACGCAGGAAACGATCACAGCCGCAAGGACGGCGATAGAGATAATAGCAATGATCATATAAATTCCACCTTTCTTTTCGGTTTGAGAATGGTAATGCCAGAGATAAAGTACCTGATCGTCTTTTGACCCTGTCATCAGTGGAATTATTATAGCACAAAATCAGAAAAAAAACAGTGAAAACTTTACAGGAAAGAAAGAGAAGTGCTATAATGAGCAAAAATGACAATGGGATAAAAAGTTTTATCCAGGAATGATGGGAGGATTTAAAAATGCAGTTAGAAGCATTAAGAAAAGACATGGTAGCAGCTATGAAGGCAAAAGATAAAGAACGCAAGGAAGCAATTTCTTCTCTGGTTTCTGCAGTAAAAAAAGCAGCGATCGATGCCGGATGCAGAGATGATATTCCGGAAAGCATGGTTGATCAGGTAATTCTGAAAGAGCTGAAAACAGCAAAAGAACAGATCGATACCTGTCCGGACTCCAGACAGGATCTTAAAGCAGAATATCAGTTCCGTTACGATGTGATCAAAGAATATGCACCGGCTCAGATGAGTGCAGAAGAGGTTAAAGCTTACATTCAGGAAAAATTTGCCGAGGTCGTTGCTACAAAAAATAAAGGCATGATCATGAAAAATGTAATGGCAGATATGAAAGGAAAAGCAGACGGAAAAGTCATCAACCAGGTGGTTGCAGAACTCTGCAAATAATCATTCATGGAAAAAAACAAAACAAAAAAAGCAGCAGTCTGTCCGGTGGCGAAAAAATGCGGCGGATGTGAATTTCAGGGGATGCCTTATGCAGAACAGCTCAGGCACAAAGAAAAACGTGTGCGGATCCTTCTGGATTCTTTTGGAAAAGTACATCCGATCATCGGAATGAAAGATCCGTATCATTACCGCAATAAAGTGCATGCTGTGTTTGACCGTGACCGCAGAGGCAATGCGATTTCCGGTGTTTACCAGAAAGGCACACACAAGGTTGTTCCGGTGGACTCCTGCATGATCGAGGATCAGAAAGCAGATGAGATCATCGTCACGATCCGAGGACTTCTGAAATCTTTTAAAATCAAAACGTACGATGAAGATACACAGTATGGGCTTTTGCGTCATGTGCTGATCCGGCACGGATTTTCTACCGGAGAGATCATGGTCGTGCTCGTCACGGCATCGCCGGTATTTCCATCCAAGAACAATTTTGTCAAAGCACTGCGAAAAGTTCATCCGGAGATTACGACGGTCGTTCAGAATATCAACGACCGGGGAACCAGCATGGTACTTGGAACACGAGACGTCGTTCTCTATGGAAAAGGATTTATCGAAGATAAACTCTGTGGCTGCACGTTCCGCATTTCTGCACAGTCGTTCTATCAGGTCAATCCGGTACAGACGGAGATCCTCTATCAGAAAGCAATCGAAGCGGCGGGGCTGACCGGAAAAGAAACCGTGCTCGATGCGTACTGTGGGATCGGCACGATCGGTCTGATCGCAGCATCAAAGGCAAAACAGGTGACCGGCGTAGAACTTAATAAAGAAGCTGTCCGTGATGCCATTAAAAATGCAAAGCGAAATCAGACAAAAAATATCACTTTCTACTGCGAAGATGCCGGAGAATTTATGCTGAAAATGGCTGCAGAAGATCAGCAGCTGGATGTTGTTTTCATGGATCCGCCGCGCAGTGGCAGCAGTGAAGTATTTCTGGATTGCCTTGCAAAACTGGCACCGAAAAAGGTGGTTTATGTTTCCTGTAATCCGGAAACGCTGGCAAGAGATCTTCGCATTTTAAAGAAAAAAGGCTATCAGATGCAGGAGGCCTGGCCGGTTGATATGTTTCCGTTTTGTGATCACGTTGAGACGGTTGTCTTGCTTTCCAAGGGTGAGGTCGACTCGAAAAAGATTCGGGTTGAGTTCTCTTTGGAAGATATGGATATGTCCGAATTTCAGGATGGGGCAACCTATCCGCAGATCAAGGAGTATGTGTTGGAGCATACCGGGTTAAAGGTGTCCAACCTCTATATCTCACAGATTAAACGAAAATGTGGGATTGGGGTTGGTAAGAACTATAATCTGCCGAAGTCCGAGGATTCCAGACAGCCCCAGTGTCCGCAGGAAAAAGAGAAAGCAATCCGAGAAGCATTCAAATATTTTGGGATGATCTAACATCCCGCAAAATGGAGGTTTCTTATGGATAGATTGATTTCTTGTGAGTTTAACATGGATACCGCTTGTGTGGAATTGAAATTTTTTGATGGCAGCAAGATTGCCATTGATACGATTGCGGTGGAAAACGAGGTTGCCGACAATATGTATCAGCGGTCAGAGCTTGACTGGCTGATCTATAACGCTCCGTTGGAGTACGCCGATCTGATACTGAACGGTGATTCGGAGAAATATCTGAAAGCTGTTACGCAGTATAAGCCGATGGATAGCTAATACAACCAGCAAAGGCAGGAGGCATATAAAGTCTCCTGCTTTTGTTGTTGCTCTGCGTAGGTATTTGTATCTTTTTTGCGAACAAATTACATTTTCGTGTAATTACTTATTGATTTTTGGAATAACTTGTGCTATAATATACTGACATACATTTACGTGGTTAAGAGGTGCTTATAATGGCTGTTAGTTACAATAAACTTTGGAAACTTCTGATTGATAAAAATATGAAAAAGAAAGAACTCGGAGAAGCTGCTGGAATAAGTAATTCTCTTATTGCAAAACTCGGAAAAAACGAAAATGTTACTGTTGATGTATTGGTTAGAATTTGCTCTGCTCTTGACTGCGGAATAGACGATATTATGGAATTAGTTCCCGAAGACAGACAAGCAATGTAAGGATGGTATAGAAAATGAAAACAAACAACCCCACATACATTAGCTTGTTTAGCAGTGCTGGAATCGGATGCTACGGCTTTAAGCTGGAGGGCTTCGACTGTGTTGCAACAAATGAGCTAATTGCGAGAAGATTGGATATTCAAAAATTCAACAACAAGTGTAATTACGAAAGCGGATACATTTGCGGTGACATTACAGAGAATGCCACCAAGTCCGCCTTGTACGCACAGATTGATTTGTGGCGAAAGAAAGACAACGTATCTCGTATTGATGTCGTGATTGCTACACCGCCTTGCCAGGGTATGTCTGTAGCAAACCACAAGAAAAGCTCCACGGAAATCGTAAGAAACTCTTTGGTAATTGAGTCCATCAAGATTATCAAGCAAATCAATCCTCGCTTTTTCATTTTCGAGAATGTTCCGGCATTTATGAAAACTATCTGTACCGATATTGATGGCACGAACAAGACGATTGCTGAAGCAATCGATAATAATTTGGGTGCAGAGTATTCATATATTTCTCGCATTATTAACTTCAAAAATCACGGTGCTTGTTCGAGCAGACAGCGAACCGTTGTTATTGGTGTTTCTAAGGATTATGCTGATGAGGTTTCGCCGTTGGAACTCTATCCCGATCTTGTGGAAGAAAAAACGCTCAGACAGGTAATCGGTGAATTAAAGCCTTTGACAGAATTTGGCGAAATAGATGAGAATGATATATACCATTCTTTCAGAGTATATCCCGAACATATGAGGGCATGGATCTCTGACATCAAAGAGGGCGAATCTGCGTTTGACAATGCTGATGATAGCAAAAAGCCTCACCAAATCAAGGACGGAAAGATTGTAATCAATCAGCAGAAAAACGGCGATAAGTATAAGCGACAGTATTGGAATAAAGTTGGTCCGTGTATCCATACAAGAAATGACCAACTTGCAAGTCAGAATACAATTCACCCAAGCGATGACAGAGTTTTCAGCATCAGAGAACTTATGATGATGATGACCGTTCCTTACTCTTTCAAATGGGTAGAAGCAGACTTTGAGGCACTTAATAAGCTGCCTGTCGCTAAAAAAAGAGCTTTCTTGAAAAAAGAAGAAATCAAAATCAGACAATCTTTGGGAGAAGCTGTTCCTACTGCAATATTCCAGGCCATTGCTAAGAAAATTGCTACCGTTCTAAAACGCCCTCCTATAAATACTGCAACCATCAATAAAATCGTGAATGAGTATAGATTGGCCGATGTTGAAAAGCTCAAAAGTTTTATAGTCCAAAATGAAATGTCCCTGTCTGCTACGACATTGGGCAAAATTGCAGAGCTGGCTAACACAAGCCGTACTGATAATGCCGCTTTTTTTACC
>ERZ827088.1542-NODE-1542-length-27886-cov-4.332687_pt1 | contig 27886 bp, 26 predicted proteins | sample MGYA00519922_ERZ827088 | MGnify/ENA primary metagenome ERZ827088 (study PRJEB31778, sample SAMEA3449254) | human gut metagenome | biome: human gut; feature: human-associated habitat; material: faeces | place: United Kingdom | collected 2010/2012 ...
CGGAAGCGGGCGTGAAGTCCATCCAGCTGCACACCGGCGGCATGTGCCATCTGGACGCCGGTATGACAGAGCAGGGGCTGCGGGAGATCGGCACGGGCGGCCTGGATCTGGTGGTGCTGGAGAACGTGGGCAATCTGGTGTGTCCGGCGGAGTTCGATACCGGCGCGGTGAAAAACGCCATGATCCTGTCGGTGCCGGAGGGACACGACAAGCCCCTGAAGTACCCGCTGATCTTCACCGTCTGCGATGCGCTGCTCATCAACAAGACTGACGTGCTGCCCTACTTCGACTTCGACATGGACAAGGTGGTGGAGTACGCCCACCGGCGCAATCCCAAGCTGGAGATATTCCCCGTCTCCGCCAAGACCGGCGAGGGCATGGACGCCTGGTGCGACTGGCTGCGCCGGCAGGTGAAGAGCTGGCAGTCCTGAGAGAGATATACAAAACGACCCTGTGACGAAGCCACAGGGTCGTTTTATCAACTCTCCATATTCTTTCCCAGAAACGCCGCCACGGTCTGCGCCAGCTTGCACTCCGTCTCACCCGCCGTCCTGCCGTCCGGCGACAGGAACAGCACCGCGCCCAGCACGTCGCCCTCACACAGGATAGGTGCCGCCACCGCCGCCCGGTAGCCGTTGTCCTCCTCGCTGACGGCCACGCCATCGCCGCAGTACAGCCCGCGCCCGGCCATGATGCGCTCCAGCTCCGGGGAGAGAGGCTTGCCCAGCAGCTCCTTCTTCCCCGCCCCGGCCATGGCGATCACCGCGTCCCGGTCGGTGACGGCGGCGGTGAAGCCGCTGGTGCGGTTGAGGGCGTCGCAGAACTGCGCCGCAAAGTCCTCCAGTCCCCCCAGCAGGGAATACTTCTTGAAAATGACCTCCCCCTCCCGGGAGGTGTAAATCTCCAACGGGTCGCCGTCACTGATAACACGGACACGGAAAACCTTGTCCTCGTGGCCTTTTGAGGACTGGATCAGCGTGCTTTCGATATTTTTCGTGCCTTGCTTAAAATTTGCGGCGTCCTCCAGCGTGCCGCAGCGCAGCAGCGTGTCGATGTCGGTTTTGAGCTTAATTTCTAAATGATCCTCAAAGACGAGAATTTTGTCGATCAGCAGCTCCAGGTCGTTCCGCTCCAGCTTGTCCTTTTCCAGAATGTCATGGAACACGTCGATGGCGGTCTTGGCCACGCGGTTCACCTGAATGATGGTGTTGCGCTTGTCAGAGAGCAGGTCGATCTGGTGGTTGAGGCCGTCGATTTTCTTTTGGAGGTCGTCTTCCATCTCGTCATACAGCGCCTCGATGGATGCCTCCTGCTCGGGCTTTTTCATAATTTCCCGAATGCGCTGGCGCTTCGTCACCTTCAATTCTTCGGTGAGATCGTCCAGCACCGCGGCGAGATTGTCCGCAGACTGCTCCGTTTCCGCCACCTGCTCGGTCTCCCGCTTCAGTTCCTCGTTGAGTTGCACCAGCATGGCGGAGGAGCTGTCCGCCAGCTTCCGCACATAGCTTTTCAGCAGCTCGTCCAGCTTATCAACGCGGATGTGGTGGCTGGTGCAGCCCTTGAGACCGCGCCGGTGATACGTCCCGCAGGTGTAGGCAGGGGCTAAGTCGCTGCGGCTCATGGCGAACAGCGGGCTGCCGCAGTCGCCGCACTGCAAAAAGCCGGAGTACACATTGTCGTTGATCTTCACGCCGCGATAGTTGCTGCGGCTGCGCTTTTCCCGCAGCGCCCGGGTGGTGGCGAAGGTGCGGTAGTCGATGATGGCCTGATGGTGGTTCTCAATGACAATGTGCTCGCCCTCGTCCCGCCTGACCTCCTTGCCGTTGATCTTCGCGCGGGTGTACTTGCCCTGTCGGAGCGTTCCAATATAGAAGTCGTTATCCAGAATGCCCTGCACCGTGACGATGGCCCATGCGTTCTTGGCGTCCCGCGTAGTCTTCTTGCCCGCCGCCTCCTTGCGCAGGCGCTCGGCCATACGGGGCGTGGGAACGCCGGTGTCCGTCAGGTAGTTGGCAATTTTCTTGTAGCCCCAGCCATCGTTGTTATAGAGGTCGAAGATCTTCCGGACGGTGGCCGCCTCGGTGGGGACGACTTCAAACTGCTTCCCCTCGGTAACGATGTAACCGTAGGGCGCGGCGCAGATCCATTCGCCGTCCGCCTGCCGCCGCTTGATGACGTTTCGCACCTTGCGGGAGGTATCGGTGACGGGCATTTCGTTCACAAGGAACTGAAACTGGATTTTCAGCCAGTCGTCATCATTGGGAAAGTCGATGCCGTCGCCGATGGAGATGATGCGCACGCCCGCGTCGCGCAGGTCTTCCAGCTCCACGAGGCCGCGCGAGTTGCGGCGGGAGAAACGGGAAAAGTCCTTGATGATGAGAATGTCGTATTTGTGCTGCATCAACCCCCGGCGCATCTCCTGATAGCCCTCGCGCTGGTCGAAGGTGTAGCCGGAGCGGTCGCGGTCTTCAAAAAACATCAGCGTGCTGCCGGGAAAGTGGGTTTTTACATAATCTTCGATGATGGCCTTCTGGTTTTCAATGGAGATGTTCTTCTGCTCCTGCTCATCGTCTACGGAAATGCGGGCATAGCCCGCAATGTCAAATGTTTCAATCAATCTGGCTCACCGCCTTTCAGATATTTCGCCATCTCCCGGTCAAACTCGGAGATGTATTCGGCGTCCTGTTTTTTGCGGAACTCCTCGTAAATTGCGCCGACCTTCTTTGCCGCCGCCTCCCGCGAGATATGCCCCTTGCTGTTGAGCACCTTGCGGCGGTTGTTGGTGAGAAATCGGTCGGTTTCGTCCAGCCAATCCTGCATACTCATAAGCTGCTCATCCTCCGCCATCAACTCGGCGTAGTCGATAAACATGGTGACCAGCCGATTCAGATGGGCCAGCTCCTTTTCGTTCAGGTAGTTTTTTGCCACCAGCGTGTCGCTTTTGAGAATTTTGCCGTCCGGTGCACCCTTCCATGTGGTCAGGCCCATGGTGGGGCTGTCCAGCGTTGCCCGCTCGGAAATCAGCTCTGCCGCCGTCATGCCGGTGACGGCATAGTGCAGCTTGTTCTGCACGAAGGCATAGAACGCTTTCGTGGTTTCGCTGTTTTTGTCGTAGTCGTAGCTGCACTGCTCAAACACATCGGCAATTTTCTGGTAAGCTCGACGCTCGCTGGCGCGGATTTCCCGGATGCGCTCTAAGAGCTCATCAAAGTAATCCTTGCCGAACGGACGGCCGTTTTTCATCATCTCATCGTTGAGGACAAAGCCCTTTTGAATGTACTCCTTCAGCGTTTTCGTCGCCCACTGGCGGAAACGGGTGGCTTTTTTGGAGTTCACGCGGTAACCCACGGCGATGATGGCGTCAAGATTGTAAAAATCTACCGTCCGTTTTACCTGCCGCTCACCCTCCTGCCGAACTGTTTCCATTTTGGAAATAGTTGCATCACGGGAAAGCTCCTGCTCTTCATAGATATTTTGCAGGTGCTTTGAGACGGCCGGAACATTAACATCGAACAGTTCTGCCATGGCCTTTTGGGTCAGCCAGAAGGTTTCGTCCTTGAATACAACGCTGACATATTCTTTGTCGCTGCCGTTGCTATACAACAGGATTTCGCCCTGTCCCATCATTTCATTTCCCATTTGCATTCTCCTCTATTTGTTCCAACGTCGGTGAGGCGGTTTTTGCTGTCTGCTGCCCGCATTTTCAACTGGTGACGATTCGTCACCAGTTCACTCCCCTCCGTTTCTGTCGCAGTGGACATATGACACTTGTATCTTCACATAAGTTTATTATTTTAGATAATATTGTACACGATACTGATGCTCTTTGCAAGTCCAAAAAGAAAAAGGCGGAAGGGATTTTTCCCTTCCGCCCGAAGTTCAGCGCACCATGCCCGCGGCCTTCTGCTTTTTCGCCTGCTGCACGGTCTTCTCGGCGCTGCGGCGGCGGTTGAAGAGCAGCAGATCCCGCGTGTTCTCATAAAGATCGCCCTTGCCGGACTCGAACACAGCAACCATGTATTTCTTCGTCTTATACTTGGCGTAAATTTCCTTCAGCCCCTCCCGCAGGACGGGGTCAATTTTTTCTGCATTCGTCAGCCAGATTTCAACAAGCTTCTGATCGTCCCTGACGTTCATCTCCAAATAGAACCGACCTCCTTTAACAACCTTAGTTTCCTCATCTTTCCTGCGGCTTATGCGCGGCCACCTGCTTTGCCGCCTGCAAAATCTCCGGTGGCAAGACGTCCACCATGCGGTGCAGCTCGTCCAGCTCCCGGAGCTTTTCGTTGATCTCCAGTTTTTTCAGGACGCTTTCCTTGGAGGCAGCGCCCAGCTGCTTTTCGAGCGCCGCATTCTCGGCAGTCAGCGCCTTATAAGCGGCGTCATACTTCTTGAGCTTCGTCCGCAGAGCCTCCGCGCCGGGAACGTACTTACCCAGCAGCGCTTCCAGCTCGTCCAGCTTGGCCTTTTTGTTGAACGGATTGGTGTCGTTCAGAATCGCCATGATCTGCTCCTTCATCCGGTTCAGATGGACAGCCTCCTTGAACAGTCGCGGCGGGATGTGGTCACGTCCGGTTTCGCTGGCGCTCTCGCCGCGCTCCAGGTCTGGGTATTTCTTGACCATGTGCTCCCAAAATCGGTCCTGCCACTGCGTCAGCTTCTTCTTGTTGCCTACGATTTCCTTGGCGCTGAGCCGCCCATCCTCCGTCAGCGGGACAAAGCAAAGGTGCATATGGGGCGTTTTCTCGTCCATATGTACCACAGCGGATATGATCGTTTTCGGGTCTTGGTGTTCCCGGATGAAGTCCAGCGCCTCGGTAAAATAGGCTTTGACCTCGGCCTTCTTCTTGCCCTTGAAGAACTCCGGGCTGGCCGTCACCAGCGCCTCCACCACGCGCACGCTGTCCGACCGCGTGCGACAGCCAGCTTCCGCGATCTGCCTTTCGGACTCCGCGCGGTATTTGCGCTGCGGCGTCACCAGATGGAAGTTGAGGTGACTGCGGGACGTGTCCACGTCAGGATTGCTGGCATATTTTTCCTTGGTGCGCTCGTTGTGGGATTCAATGTGCCCGATTTCCGGCCCCTTGTATTTGGCGAAGCGAAGGATAGCGTACTGTGCTTTCATCGACGCTTCACCCATACGATATCGCAGCCTAGCACGTCGGCCAGCTCCACGACCTCCTTATAGCGGATACTCTCCCGCTGCAATTTTGCCGAAAGATTGGAAACACTGTCGCTCCAATCGTATTCCTCGGCCAGCCGGTCCAACGCTTCCTGCATGGTAAAACCGGCGCGAATGATCTGTGACTTGATTTCGTTTCTGATATTCATAAAATCCTCCCTGAATTCTTGATATGAAAACAGCGAAGCTGATGCACGCTTTTGCAAATCGGCTTCGCTGTCTGGTGAAATGTTCTGTCTCTCCCAAATCCGTTGGAAATTCTGCATTCGATGCATTCCTCGCAGGTGCATGACATCGACTTTTCAGAACTGTGTGCCTTTTCTCCGAATCGTGCAGGGGCACGCCCATCCGTGAAGCTGGTGCACGGTTCCAAGCAGCGCGGCTTCGTGAAATGGTTTCGTTTCCACGCAAATTTCTTTCCGGTTCTCATCGCTCCTGAAAATACCCTCTTCTTTTCAGCTCCTTCGCAGCTGAACTGAAAATCATCCATCCCATCCGCCCATCTATCCGGGATGCTTGGGATGGATGGGATGGAGCTTTTTGCGTTTGCGCTCATAAAACCGGCGGTGTGACCAAGGCCTCGATGCCCCAGAAGCCGTTGACCCGCTTGCCAAGGGCGTTCTGGATGTGGTTGTCGTGCTCCAGACCGAACTCGTCGGCGTGCTTTTTCAGCGTCATGCTCACCGTCCGCGCCGCCAGAGGCTTGTAGGCGTTGTCATTGCACCACATGGTATAGATAGCGTACAGATTGGCCGATGTAATGGTGCTGTCGGCCTTCAGCCGGATATACCCCTCCGAGCGCAGGAACAGTAGCACATTGTCGGCCTCCCGCCGGGCATCCTCACGGTTTGCTTTCGTCTGACTGCTCTCTGTGAAGCGGAAGTTATTGGCCTGCAAGCGGCGCAGGCCTTCGAGACACCAGAGGAAGATGCCCTCGATCTCTCCGCAGAGCTTGTCCGCGAGAAAGGGGTCGTCCTCGCGGTTCGGCGGCCTTTTCTTCACCGACAAAATGAGCTGGCGGCGGTAAAAGCCGTCCGAGTGGTCGTAGAGCGATTCCAGATCGCCGTTGGAAAAGGCCAGAAACCGAACGTACATCTGCCCCTGATAGCTCTGCTCGCCCTTGCGCTCCAAGTCCATGGGCATTTCGGCGGTGATGAGGGATTTGAGGTAGTGGGTGGATTTCAGGGCTTCCATCTTCATGTCGTCATCCACCATCAGAAGCTCGTGCTCCAGATCGGCCCGGGCAAAGGGGCTGCGCTCTACCTTGGCGATGCTGCCGTTCTTCAGATTGCCGCCCAGCAGCTTCTGCATTACCACGCCGATGCGGCTTTTGCCTTCGCCGCCGTTGCCCTTCAGCAGCATCATGACTTGCCCGCGATTTGTTGGAATCAGGCAGTAGCCGAGATATTCCTGCAGGGTCAGAATGTCCGTCTCCTCCAGCAACTCCGACAAAAAACGCAGCCAGTGAACCGGCTGCGGCGCGTTGGGATCAAATTTAACCGGCAGGCGGTTGCGGCAGAACTCCTTTTCGGGTCGGAACGCGCCGCTGAGGAACAGCGTGCCGTTGGACACGTGAATCCGATCCTCGTGCAGGGGCAGGTCCGGCGCATAGGCTTCCAGCTTCAGCATTTCCAGAAGGCCGGAGGCACGTTTTGCAAGACCGCAGCTGAAATGCGGGCGGAGCATTTCGTAAATTTGCTTGCGGATGCTCTCCTCATCGGTGATACGGCCATCCGCGGTGAAAAAGCCGCCGCTGACGCATACCATCGGGTACGCCGCCAGAAAATCCTCGCAGAACAGCACCTCGTTGAAGTGCTTGTCCTGCATCCAGCGTGGCGGTTCATTTCGTTCCATGTTCGTCCTCCCTGATCTGCCGGTTTCGCGCCTCCATCCGCATGAGCCGATTGTCCTTCTGCATGTCGGCCACTACCTCTGCGCGTTCCTTAGGTGTGCCACAGGCCAGAATGTCCAGCATATTCCCGATGCGATCCAGCATGTGGCACGCTTCCACATAGCGCGGGTCAATGGGGTCTTCCGGTGACTGCGGCGCGCAGTGCTCTTTCCAGTCCTGTAAGATGCCGAAGTAATCCCGCAGAACCCGTAAAGAGTGGCGTTCGGCTTCCACCTGCGTCTTTCCGCGCTTCAACCTCACCAGAACGGACGGCTTCTGCTCGGCAACGCCAAAATCCTCTGCCAGTTTCTTGGCAGCTTCCGCTGGCGGCAGGTGAAAAAGCCTCGCCACAAAGTCGATCACATCTCCGTGGGCTCCGCAACCGAAGCAGTAGAAGTAATCCTCGTTCAGCTTCATGCTGGGTGTCCGGTCATTGTGGAAGGGGCAGCAGACCATGTCACGCCTTGCCTCCAAGCCGTAGTGTTCGGCGGCTTCCTTCACGGAAACTGCCGTCTTGATTTGTGCAAATAAATTGATACTCGTTTCCTCCTTTGAAAATTTTTTTGAGTGCTACCGTTCTGCCCGACGCCGTTCCTGCCCGAGTTCTTACCCCGGCGTTGTCTCTTCCTTGGCACGCGGAATGCGGTACTTTTCCGGAAAGCATATCCTCATTGGACGGTCATGAAATTTTCAAGGTTCTGCGTGGTTTATGTCTAAATTTTAGTAAGAAAACAGGTTCTTTCCCGTATATCCAAGAGGTAGGAAAAGTGGGGTAGAAGTTGAAATTTTCTACGCTTTGAGACACAAAACGGAAAAGCATGATATAATACAGAAAAATGGAAAAGGAGACTGCTGTATGCAAGTCAAGCTGACAATCGGAGAGCGGTTGAAAGATTTACGAGTAGAGCGAAAGCTGACCTTGGAACAGCTTGCCGCCGAGGTGGGTATCTCGAAATCCGCACTTGGCAAATATGAATCGGATAACGGCAAGGACATCAGCCCGTACAGCATTTCGATGTTGGCGGACTACTATGGCGTTTCTTCTGACTATCTGATGGGGCGGACGGAAACAAAAAATCACCCAAACACAGCTCTGCACGAGCTGCATTTGAGTGATACTTCGATCGATGTATTGAAAACAGGCAAGTTCAACCACCGGCTGCTGTCGGAGCTGATTTGCCACAGGGATTTCCAGCGGCTTATGTTGGATGCGGAAATTTACGTTGACCGGAGCGCAGATATGCGAATCAAGGATATGAATACCGTGCTGGAAGCCACCCGTCAGATGGTTCTGATGGAGCATGGCGAGGAAGCTGACGATCTGTACCTCCATACTCTGAAAGCAGCGCAGATACAGGAGGAAGAATACTTCGGACATCTCGTTGCAGACGATCTAAGCAATATCCTGCGGGACATCCGGGAGGAACATAGAACGGATGCGCTGACCGCGGATGATGAGCTGTCTGCCGCCGCTGTGCAGAAGCAGTTGATGGAGGCCGTACATTTTGAGGGCAGCTCCGAGGAAAAGAAAATCCGCGCGTACCTTGCAACACTTGGAATTGATTACGACACGCTCACGAAAGAAGAGTTTGTTTCTCTGATTGGAATCCTCAAGAAGTCCAAGCACATGAAAAGTCCCATCAGTCAGCGAGGGAAAACGACCATGACCCACGGCAAGGGAAAACGGAAGAAACGCTGAAACAGGGGTGTCGCTGCGGCGGGACGGGGGTGTATATACCTTTCATTCCTTTTCCGGCCAGTCGGATTTTGTCTCTCAAAAATCCCGCATTAGTGTCACCTTGGTGTCGCAAAATCCGCCTGTCCAGCTCTGCATAAGTTCCGCTGGCGAAATCAAAGATTTCGAGCGTCACTTATACTGCCGCCGAAAAGCGTCTGTCAACCGCTATCTGTCCGTACAGCAGATGGCGAGGCCAACCCCTCTTCCGCGCCAGCTGGAAGCAAAGGTATAACACACTAGACTTTGCAAGCAAAATCGTGTGCCAACAGGGATGCTGCGCGCCCCTATTGGAAACCCAGCGGCAAAGAGGCGCGGGTCTCCGGTGGAGACCTCAAAGCGTGAAACGCTTTGAAGCGCTGACCGAGCCGACAGGCGAGACCTCCCTTTGCAATCCCTCCATTTTTCTCGCAGGTGCATATACAGGCTGCAAAAACGCAGCTTGTCATGCCTGCTCAGAAAATACAAAAGGAAGTCCGTCCCTCGCAGGAACGGGCTTTCTTTTTTTACCGTCAACTTCAATTTTGTCATTACTGCAAAAATGAGAAAATTGCGATTGACGGTGATGCAATTTATGGGTATACTGTAACTGCATCATTGAATGATATTTGATGAAATTAAACGCTGAATGAGGAATTTGAATGAGAGAATTCGACTTCAAAGCAGAATATCAAAAGCTCCTGACGCCGGAGGTCGTGGCGTATCTGACGCAGATCCACGAGTACAAGGGGCAGCAGAACCTCTTTATCGAGGCCAAGGCGGATGCACTGTCCAATCTTTTGGAGGTTGCGAAGATTCAGAGCACCGAGGCATCCAACCGCATCGAGGGCATCATCACCACGGACGACCGCCTGAAAAAGATCGTCCGCGAAAAGACCATGCCCCAGACCCGCAGCGAAAAAGAGATCGCCGGATACCGCGACGTGCTGGCGACGATCCACGAGAGCCACGACTATATCCCGCCAAAGCCGACGGTCATTTTGCAGTTGCATCGGGACCTGTACAAGTTCAGCGGCAAGTCCATCGGCGGCAGCTTCAAAAACTCGGATAATGTGATTGCCGAGGAACTGCCGGATGGACGGAAGATCGTCCGGTTTGAGCCTGTCTCCGCGTGGGAAACGCCGGGGGCAATGACGGCACTTTGCGATGCCTTCCGGACGGCCATGCAGGACACGGAGTTTGATCCGCTGCTGCTGATTCCGATTTTCATTCTGGACTTTCTCTGCATCCACCCCTTCAATGACGGTAATGGCCGCATGAGCAGGCTCCTGACGCTGCTGCTTCTGTACCGCTCCGGCTATATCGTGGGCAAGTATATCAGCATCGAAAAGCTGATCTCCGACACTAAGGAGACCTATTACGAGGCGTTGCAGGAAAGCTCCTGCAACTGGCACGAGGGAACCAACGACTATGCACCCTTTGTCACCTATATGCTGGGTGTTCTGGTGGCGGCGTACCGGGATTTCGAGAGCCGGATCGAGCTGCTGACCACCAAGGGCCTGTCCAAGCCCGACCGGGTGCGGGAGATCATCAAAAATCACCTCGGCAAGATCACCAAGAGCGAGATCATGGCCAAATGCCCGGACATCAGCCAGATCACCGTCCAGCGCGCGCTGGCGGAGCTGCTGAAAAACGGCGAAATCACCAAGCTCAGCGGCGGAAGATATACGGCGTATTTGTGGAGCGGGGAGGAATAGTTGGGCCGCGATTTAGAAAGCCAGGCATGGAAATTCAAAAGGAAGTCTGCATCAACGATGAGAGAAACCCTCTTTCGAATAGAATTACAGAAACACTTCGCATTTCAAGCTATTAGTGGGATACAAAATATCCGTACGCCAAATGTGAGATGTTGTCTTGTGACCTAAATTCTTTCAAACGAAATTTACATTTGATGTTTTTCCGTTTTTTTGCTATAATAAAAGAGTAAGCAATAAGAGATGAGCTGCAGCCGGGGGAGGTGATATAATGACTGATATGGAGCAGCTTTTGGCGGTTGCCAAGATGTACTATGAACAGGGGTTGACGCAGCAGGAGATCGCCGAAAAGGTGTTTCTGTCCCGGTCCCACGTCTCCCGCATGCTGAAGGAGGCCCGTGCTCTGGGGATCGTTGAAATCATCATCCGCTCGCCCTTTGAAAACCATGTCAGTTTGGAGATGAGCCTGGCAGAGCGCTTCGGAATGGAGAAGATTCTGGTGGCCTACACTGAAAACACCGGCCCTCGGGAGGAGTTCAACAGCGTGTGCAGCATGGGCGCGTCCTATCTCAACAGCATTCTCACCAACCGCAGTGTGCTGGCTGTGTCCAAGGGGAAAACGGTAGCTGCCACCATCGGCGCGCTGAAGCCGTCCAAAACCTTGCCGGATATGCGCTTTGTGCAGCTGGCCGGTTCTATGGAGAGCATCAATCCGGATATCGACGAGATGTTTATTCTGCAGCGGGTGGCCGCTCTGTACGGATGCGACTGCAAGCGCCTGCTGGTGCCGTATCTGCTGGATGATGAGGAGAGCAAGGCCCTGATCTGCCGGCACAGCGCCACCCGCGAGGTGCTGCGCTGCCGCAAGGACGTGAATACCTTCATCAGCGGTGTGGACACCATGCTCTATTGGGCGGAGCGCATGGACGAGAAGGACGTGCATCCTCTGATGAACCAGGGTGCCGTGGGCTGCATGTGGGGCTATTTCTTTGATATCAACGGCAACATTATCGACACGCCCTTGTATAACCGCATGATCATCCCCGATCGCAGCATCTTCCAATCCGCTCAGACCCGGATCTGTATCGCTTCGGACCGGTTCAAGGCCAAAGCCATTCTGGGGGCTCTGCGGGGCGGTATGTGCAATGTGCTGATTACCAATTCCAAAATTGCCAGCCAGATTCTGAATCTGGATGCAGTCTGATATAAGGGAGGACCATATGAGCGTTCTGTCTCTGGATGCCAGCCAAAGCGTGAAACTCACTCTGATGAAGGATATCTCCTATTGCCTGGTTCGTTCCGACAAGCTGGGCCGGCGCCGGGATGTGCTGGTGATGTTCAATGACCAGCCGGAAGGATATGTCCTGTCCTACGGTGATTGGCTGCACTTTATCAATCAGGTATCCGGCCGCCGCATTCTGTTCGGCTTTTACCGCCGGATGCGGAAGTATTTTTCCGGACGCACCCGGGAGGAATTTCAGCAGGAGCTGTCCCGCCGGGGCATTGCCTTCCGCCGGGAATGTCCGCCGGCGACCAATTGAATCACAAACAGCAGGAGCCCCTCCGGATGGAGAAGCTCCTGCTGTTTGTGTTTTGTATGTCCCGTAATTTCCTTTTGTTCCGATGAGGCCTGCGATTCAAAGAGTGGAGGCGTCGATGGCGGACAGAGCCCGCCGCAGCTCCAGCACCTTCCCGGGAACTACAGACAGCTCCCGCACACCGGCCTTGATATAGAAGGGAAGCAGCGCCTCGTTTCCGGCGGACTCTCCGCAGATGCCGCACCAGATCCCCCGGGCCGCGGCGGCCTGGGCGGTGTTCTGGATCAGACGCAGCACCGCCGGGTGAGAGGAGTCGAACAGATCGGCAACCTTATCGTTGAGCCGATCCGCCGCCAACGTGTACTGGGTCAGATCATTGGTCCCGATGGAGAAGAAATCCACCTCCTGGGCAAACTGGTCGGCCAGGATGGCGGCGGAGGGAACCTCCACCATCATGCCCACCTCGATGTCCCGGGCCAGGGGAACCTGCTCTGCCTCCAGCTCCCGGCGGCACTCCGCCAGCAGGGCCTTGGCCCGGCGAAGCTGGTCCAGGTCCCCGATCATGGGGAACATAATGGCCAGGCGGCCATAGTGCGATGCCCGCAGCAGGGCCCGCAGCTGGGTGCGGAACATGTCCCGGTGATCCAGGCACATGCGCACCGCCCGCCAGCCCATGGCGGGGTTTTCCTCCGGCGGCAGCGGCAGCCAGGGCGGCACCTTATCGGCGCCGATATCCAGTGTCCGCACCACCACGCGCTTGCCCTCCAGCTTTTCCAACACCGCCCGATAGGCCGCAAACTGCGTGTCCTCGTCCGGTGCGCTGTCGGCATTCATATAGAGGAACTCGCTGCGCATCAGCCCCACGCCGTCAGCGCGCACCGCCGCGGCGTTGTCCGCGTCCGTGACATAGGCAATGTTGGCGCAGATCTCCAGCTCCAGGCCGTCCTTGGTGCGGCTGGGGAGGTCGCGATACACCTGCAGATCCGTCTGCTCCCGGAGATAGGCCTGACGCCGGGCCGAATAATCCGCCAGGGTCTGCTCGTCCGCGTCCAGGATCACCAGCCCCTGGGAGCCGTCCACTACGACGGTCCCGGAGGCGGCGGAGAGAGCCTCCACCAGTCCGCCGACGCCCACCACAGCGGGGATTCCCATGGTGCGAGCCAGAATGGCAGAGTGCGAAACGTGGGAACCCAGCTCCGTGACGAACGCCATGACATGCTCCCGCTCCAGCTGCATGGTGTCACTGGGGAACAGGTCGTGGGCACACACCACGGAGGACTCCTTCAGGGCCTGGCTCTGCCCGCCGGTCAGCACCTGCAGCAGCCGCTGGGTGATGTCCCGGATATCGGCGCTGCGGGCCCGCATGACCTCATCGTCCATAGAGGCGAACATCTCTGCAAACTCCTGGCCGGCGCAGGCCACGGCGTGCTCCGCCGTATAGAGCTGGTTGGTGATGTTGTCCTCCACCGACTCCAGATAGTCCAGGTCCTCCATCATCATTTTGTGTATGTCAAAGATCTGGGCGGCGGCCTCGCCGGCTTCCCGAACGGTCTTTTCATACAGCCGGTCCAGCTGAGCCCGGGCCTCCTGCACGGCGCAGTCAAACCGGCGCTGCTCCGCCTGGGCCGTCAGCCGGGACAGCTCCTCATAGGCGGCCAGCTGCACCTTCTGATACAGCCATGCGGGGCCGATGGCCACCCCCGGTGAGGCGGGAATACCGTGAAGAGTGATCATTGCCGCATCCTCCTCACAGCTCCGCCTGGCAGAAATCCTGCAATGCCTGGCAGGCGGCGTCCTCGTCGCCGCCCTCCACGGTGACCCGCAGCTCCTGACCGCACTTGGCCGCCAGCTTCATCACAGCGAACAGGCGCTTGCAGTCGGCGGTTTTTTCGTTGGCGGTCAGGGTGACGCGGCTGTCCATGGCCTGGGCCAGCTTGACGATCAGTCCGGCCGGGCGGGCGTGAAGTCCCTCGGCGTCCTGGATCACATAAGTAAATTCTTTCATATAACAGCTCTTTTCTCAGGCCTTGCTGAGTTCATCCAGATAGGCCCGGGTCTTTTCTTCAATTTCCGCCTCGGACATGATATTCTTCAGCGGGATCACGTGGGCGCCCTTGCGCTTGGCATCGGCAAACTGCGGCTCCAGCGAGACGCTGCAATACACTACGTCGTACTTCTGGCCGATGGCCTTGCCCACGGAGACGGTGTTGGCCTCCACGTTGCACTTCAGGCCCAGCTTGGTGAACACGCGCTTGACCTTGAGGCTCACCAGCTGACAGCACCCGTTGCCGGCAGCGCAGCAGGCCAGAATGTTGAATTTTTTGGAAGTGATATCCATTGTTCGTTCCTCCTGTTTTGACAGTATGTATAATATGATGCATAGCGCCGCCGCCGGCAGCGCGGGATAACGGGGGCAAAGGGTACGTCACCTGCCGACAGACCTCCGCTTTCGCGGAGGCCCGTCAGCAGTGTGTAGAAAAGGGTGGTTGTCAGGTTTATTGGGTCAGCAAAGGGCCTTACAGGTCCTCGCCCATGACCTCCTTGTACTGCTCCCAGTCCTCGGCGGCCAGCCAGTAGCCCTTCTTGTTCTTGAGATACTGGATCTGGGGGATAGCCAGCATGATGACCAGCACCAGCGCATAGCCGGCCCAGCCAAGATACTTCCACAGGGGGGAGAAGGCGGACAGCGTGATGGCGTTATCCACCTGGAAGCCCACGCCGCCGTAGACGTCGAAGCCGATGATGCAGGCAGCGATACCGGCCAGGAACACGTCAGACAGAGCAACGGCGATGCAGGAGACCACCAGTGCCTTGATGCCGCCGCGGTGATGGGCAAAGATACCCACGGTGGCGCTGTCGAACATCATGGGAACAAAGCCCACCAGGCACACGAAGGGCAGATTCAGCAGCATGCCCACGGTGGTGAACACGGTCATGGTCAGAGAGCCCACCAGGAAGCTGACGGTGATGACGGAGCCGTTGGTCACGAAGCCGTAGAAGGCGGCGCAGTCGATGCCGGGCAGGGTGTTGGGCAGGACCTTCTCGGAGATGCCGCTGAAGGCCACGGTCAGCTCAGCCACGAACATGCGCATACCGGTCAGCAGGATCACCAGATACACGGGGAACTTGCCGGCGGTGTGGAAGATATACAGCGCGAAGCTGGTGTCGGCGGTGAGGCTGGAGTCGATGCCCATCATGGCCTCCTTGCCGATCAGGGAGATCAGCACGGCGAAATAGGCCAGCATAACGATAAAGGAGGCCACATACATGTCGTTGAAGATGGACAGGAAGCCGGGCAGCTCCAGATTGTCAAACTTCTTGACTTCCTTGCCCTTCTTCTTGGCCCGGCGCTCCAGCAGGCGGCCGTACTCATAGCCCAGGCGGTCCAGGATCATCTGGGTGTGGCCCACGCACATGTTGGCGCCGTCGGTAAGATCCTGAGCGGGCTCAACGGTGAGGTTGGACAGCACGCACCACTTCACGGCCAGATACAGACCCACAGCCAGGATGGTGGCAAAGTCGCCCATAACGGGGAACATCACCAGCAGGATGGGGACCATGTCGATGGCCTGACCGGACAGGATGTGGGCCTGAATGATCAGGGAGCGACACTTGGTGTATTTTTTCATCAGCACCAGGATGATGGCGATGCCGAAGCCGGCGGCCATGGATGCCATCTGCAGACTGGTGGTGCGGCCAAAGCTTTCCAGAATGGCCGTCAGCGTGCCGGCGCCCAGGGAGTCATCGTTGACGATGATGTTCATGCCCAGCACCTGGCGCAGGCCCATCATGATGGGCTGGAAGGTGGTGTACAGGCCGCCGGTAGCGGTTTGATAAACAATATAGCCGATATAGGCCTTCAGAGCGCCCATCAGGGATTCCAGGAAGGGGCGCTTGGTCAGAAGCTGGCCGATAAACACCAGGACCATCATAAACATGGCAGCCCGGTCAAAGAAGTTATACCAGATCCAGCTCAGAACGGAAACAACAGAATCCATTATGATTTTCCTCCGTATTCACACAAAGTATGTTGGTAAAGAGCTTTTACGCGGTAGATTGCTGAGTATGGAAGGCACGAGCCCCGACGGGGCGGGGATAGATCCTCTCCTCTCTCCGGTCAAAAACTGATTGTGGGAATCCAAATTTAATTCAAACAAACTCAGGAGCGGCTCAGCCCAGCAGCTTGTCAAAATCCTCTTTTGTTTTGGCGTCCAGCAGAGCCCGGACCGTCTCCTCATCGTCGAACACATCTGCCAGGTCCATCATCACGTCCAGGTGGGCGTTAAGCTCCTTGACGGCGATGGCGAAAAACAGCTCCGCACCCATCTCCGGGTCGCTCTCGTCGTAGTACACGGGGCGGTTGATCTTCACGAAGCTCACCGTCGCCTGCCTGACCAGGTCCGTGCGCTTGGAATGAGGCATGCAGATGTGGGGCGCGATGAAGATGTAGGGGCCGTTCTCGGCCACGTTCTCTATGATGCTGTCGGCATAGGCCGGCTCCACCAGCCCCTGGCGGATCAGCGGCGAACAGGCCGCCTTCACGGCCTCCTCCCAGGTGTCGAACCCGCTGTAAACGTCGAACAGCCCGTCTTGATACAGCTTTTTCAGATAAGCCAGTTCCATGTGTTCTCCTCCCACGGATGAATGAATATGCAGTTCTGCTGCCCGGGTCCGCAGGGGCTTCTCTGGGCATATCCGACAAAACTCACACCGCCATTATGCACGATTTTTCTGAAATATGCAACTGCTGCACGAAAGATACACACAAGTCCTCCTTGCACACATGCGCAGAAAATAAGCCGTCATTTGCCTCTTTTTCTGGAAATTCCTGGAACATATAGGGAAAACTCCCGGTTTTGCTACACATTTGTGCAAATAAAAAACTGAAAATTTCGGTCGGAGGCATTTTTTCGGCCCCTGCCGGGTGTGCTGGATGACACGTTGTGAAATGTGACAAAACCTATTGCATTATCGGCCGCTCCATCATATACTTTCATCAATGCAGGGCGCAGACAGGCATCCGGTCGCCGCGATCCGTGCCCGGCAGCAGCGGCTTATTTAACGAACAAGGAGGATTATTCCAAATGCCGAAAGTAAGAACCGTACTGGGTGATATCGAAGCGTCTGAGCTTGGCTTTACCATGGCCCACGAGCACGTTATCCATTGTCCCCGCGGCCTGTTCGCTCCTGACAACGAGTGGGCGCTACGTGATTTCAATATCCAGCTTCAGATGGTCAAGGATTACAAGGCCATCGGCGGCGGAACCCTGGTGGACGCCATGTGCCGCGACCAGGACGGCCGCTGCCCCGCGTATCTGAAGGTCATTTCCGAGACCACCGGCGTTCATATCATCGCCGCCACCGGTATCCCCTTCGACTATCCCGGCGACCGGGAGCCCCTGATGGATCTATCCATCGTCTGGAAGGATAAGGACGTGGACGAGATCGCCGCCGGCTATATCAAGGAGATCACCGAGGGCATGAACGGCACCAACATCAAGGCCGGCTGGATCAAGGCCGGCACGCAGTACTGCTATGCCACCCCCGGCGAGATCAAGGGCCTGAAGGCCGCTGCCCGGGCCGCTCTGGCCACCGGCGCCGCCGTTCATACCCACACCGACGGCGGCTCTTTCGCTCTGGAGCAGCTGGAGATCGTCCTTAACGAGGGCCTGCCCGGCTCCCAGTTCGGCGTGGCGCACATTGACCGCAACCCCGACTTCTGGCTGCACAAGAAGATCGCCGAGTCCGGCGCTTACCTGATCTATGACGGTCCCGGCAAGGTGAAGTACTATCCCGACTCCGTCCGCGTGGATCTGCTGCGCCGCCTGGTGGACGCCGGCTTTGAAAACCAGATCATGCTCAGCAACGACATGGGTAAGAAGAGCCATCACCAGAGCTATGGCTATGGTCCCGGCTGGGGCTTCATCAAGCAGAAGTTCATCCCCCGTCTGCTGGACGAGGGCTTCTCCGAGGAAGTCGTCCACAAGTTCATGTATGAGAATCCCGCCCGCTTCTACGCACTGAGAAAGTAAGAGGACAGCTATGAAGAATGATCGTGATGAACGGACCCGGCCGCACGTCCCCACCTCTCCTGAGGAGTGCGATCCCAACTCCGCCACCGTGCAGCGCTGGCAGCCCAAGCGCCTTCCCCTGCGGGAGGGCATTGCCCAGGCCTCCTGGTTCTGTCGGATCATGTATATCCTGATCGTGTTGGGAACGGGAGCACTGAACCTGATTTATTGGCAGAAGCTGCCCGATACATTGGTCCTGCGGACCTGGTTCGGGTATTCCGCCGTTGAGGTTCCCACCGTTTCCTACTTTATCGTGTCATTTCTCCTCATCTGCTATTTGGTATACCGCGATCTGGTAAATCGGTCCCTGTCCAGAAGAAAGGTGTTTATTCCGCTGATCTTCTTTTTGGGCAACTATTACATGATCGTGGAGCTGCTGCAAACCATGGCGGCGTGAGGCACATCACGGTCGTTTCCCAAAGCGGCCCGTCCGTCGGGCGGGCCGCTTTATACGGGGATCCCTGCGTTTTTTTACAAGCAAAGCCTATGAGTATGAATATAATGGAGGAATTATGAAAGCTCCTTATTTGCAGATTGCATTGGATAACGAATCCCTGGAGGACGCCTTCCACACCCTGCGGGGCGGACTGGGCAACGAGGTGGACATCATTGAGGTGGGCACCATGCTGATCCTGATGGAGGGCGTGCGGGCGGCGCGGATCATGCGGGCCTGCTTCCCCGACAAGATTATGGTGGCCGACGCCGCGCTGTCCGTGGCGCATTTCGGGCCCAAGGTCCTGGCTGCGGGAACCCAGTTTGTGACCATGTTCTCCCCTGCCCGCAACGAGGTAAAGGCCGCCATTCTGGCCCAGGCCAAGGCAGGCGGCCAGGACGTTCAGATCGAGTTGTACGGCGACTACGGCGAAAGCTGGACCTTCGACGACCTGCGGGAGTGGAAGGACATCGGCATCCGCCAGATCATCTATGGCCGGCCCAGCTCGGCCAGCGGCCCCTGGACCGCCCAGGACGTGGACTTCGTGCGCCAGCTGTGCGACATGGGGTTCGAGGTCACCGCCACCGGCGGCATCACCTATGAGGACCTGGACATCCTGGCGGGTCTGCCGCTGTATGCCGTGATCTGCGGCCGTTCCATCCGCAATGCGGAAAATCCGGCGGCGGAGGCCCGCCGCATCAAGGCCCGTATGCAGGAGCTGTGGACCTGAGCGCATCTCCATCAAAAATCTAAAGAAAAAGGTGAAATTCTTATGTGGATCGACAATATGTTTGGCGTAAAGAAGCCGATCATTACCATGCTGCACCTGGATCCCCTGCCCGGCGATCCCCGATATTATTACGGCGACTGCATGGACCGGGTGGTGGAGCATGCCCGGGCCGACCTGCACGCCCTGCAGGATGGTGGCGTGGACGGCATCATGTTCTCCAACGAGTTCAGCCTGCCCTATGAGCGGCACATGAGCTTCGTGACCCCGGCGGCCATGGCCCGGGTGATCGGCGAGCTGAAGTCCGAGATCCGCGTCCCCTACGGCGTGGACTGCATCTCCGATGGCCTGGCTGCCATTGAGCTGGCGGCCGCCGTGGACGCAAAGTTTATCCGCGGCACCTTCAGCGGCGTGTATGTGGGCGACGGCGGCCTGTACAACAACGACTTTTCCCAGCTGCTGCGCCGCAAGGCCGCCCTTCACCTGGACGAGCTGAAGATGCTGTACTTTATCAATCCCGAATCCGACCGCAACCTGGATACCCGTCCCCTGGCGGATATCGCCCGCTCCACTATCTTCAAGGCCCATCCCGACGGACTGTGCATCTCCGCCAACGCCGCCGGCCAGGATGTGGACGACGCGCTGATTGCCAGCGTGAAGGAGATCGCCCCCAACGTGGTGGTGCTGTGCAACACCGGCTGCCGCCCCGACACCATCGAGAAAAAGCTGGCCACCGCCGACGCGGCTGTTGTCGGCACCTATTTCAAGGAGGGCGGCCGTCTGGAGAACGACAACCTGGAGAACGTCCGTGTGGATATCAACCGGGTCAAGGAGTTCATGGACGTGGTCAAAGCCCTGCGGCAGAAGCTGTAAGGCCCCAGGAAAGGAGCAACCATGAAACGGATCATTCCCTCTGTGGCCTCCGCCAACCAGCTGTTCCTGGCGGAGGAGATCGGAGCCTTTCCCGCCGGAACCCTGCTGCATGTGGACATCGAGGACGGCAATTTTGTCAACAACATCACCTTCGGCATGCGGACAGTGCGTTCCATTGCCAACATGTTCCCGCAGCACCCCCTGTGTTTTCACTTCATGGCCACCAACCCCTCCCAGTATTTTGAGGAGATCGCCAAATGCGGTGCCAGGCAGGTGGCGGTCCATTTTGAGGGCCTGCCCTACCCCTCCGAGGAGCTGTGCCGGATCCGGGAGCTGGGGATGATCCCCGGCCTGGCCATCAATCTTCGCACGTCCATCTCCCAGGTGGAGCCGTTTTTTGAATACATCGACTTCCTGATGGTCATGACCATGGACAGCGGCTATGGCGGCACCAATGGGCTGGGCTTCTGCTTCGCCAATCATGACCGCATCCGCCAGGCCCGGGCGGCGTTGCCTGCGGGCAAGGAGCTGTGGGTGGACGGCGCCATGGACGAAACCGAGATGAAGAACTGCTTCGCCCTGGGTGTGGACGCGGTGATCGCCGGGCGGATGATCTTCCCGGAAAAGCTGGCCCAGGCCGGCGAGACCCGCCGGGCCTATCTGCCCAGTGAGCGGCAGCAGACCCCGGCGCAGCTGCTGGAGCAGTATACCCGCCGCTATTGTATGGATGAATAGGAGAGACGCAATATGTACGAAAAAGAAAGACGCGCCCTGATCGACTGCGCCCTGCAGATGAAGGAATGCCGCCTGATCACTCTGTGCGGCGGCAACGTGTGCATGCGCCTGAATAACGGCAACATCGCCGTCACCCCCTCTGGCATGGACTATGAGATCATGACCTCTGACGACGTGGTCATCGTGACGCCCCAGGGCAAGATCGTGGAGGGCACCCGCCGCCCCACCTCCGACCTGGATGCCATCCTGTATATTTTTGAAAAATTCCCCTGGGTCAATGCCACCATTCATACCCACCAGCCCTACGCCACGGCGTTGGGCCTGGTGCAGGACGTGTTCCCCGCCACGCTGGTGTCCCAGATCGATGCCCTGCGGGGTGATGTGCCGGTGGCGCCCTTTACGCCGTCCTCCGACAAGGGGATGGGCGTTCTAACGGTGGAGCACTATAACGGCTCCCTGGCGGTGATCCTGCGAGGCCACGGTGTGATGGCCTTCGGCCCCACGCTGCAAATCGCCCTGTATGCGGCGGTTTATCTGGAGGAGGCGTCCCAGACCTATCTGGCGGCGCTGGCCACCGGGCGCAAGGTGGAGCCGCTGGACCCGGAAATGGTAAAGGCCGAGTTGGGCGAGCCGGATTCCTGGGCCAATTATCTGCAAAAATAAGTTGCATTTTCCCAGTCGGAAAGTATAATGAGATCATGAAAAAAAGGAGGCTCTTTTATGAACTGGAAGCTGGGTAAGCTGATCAAGAATAAGACCTACAAGCTCTGGGGTGTGAACATCTTCGATTATCAGTGGACGGATACCGGCGAAACGGTGCACCTGAAGGACTACACCGATGGCATCCGCAAGGATTTTACCATCTATACCATCGATGTTGAGGGAACCACGCACACCTTTGCCGCCATTGGCCGGGGTTTGAACACCTGGCTGTTCTATGTGGGTGAGTAACGATTTCCGGTGCTGAGCCGGGGAGCTGGATAATGCCCTGTGCTATAGACAGTGCCTATTGCTGGCAGGCGTCTCAAAACAATAAATATTGGGGTCAGGTTTCAGTACCTGGCCCCAATATTTATTGTAAAAAATAATTGGCCTTTTCCGTCACTATGTACTACTTCCAACCTTGCCTCTTGGCCAAATCGCCCATCGCAAAGCAGAATTGTTCCCACCGTGCCAATGTTATCTGTGACGGGTCGCCCTCACGGATGCGCATGGTGCGGCGGATCTCCTTGGGAATGACCACCCGTCCCAGGTCGTCGATGCGGCGCACGATTCCGGTTGCTTTCATATATAAAAACTCCTTGCTGCATATTATTGTACGCCTATTATTTGTCAAATCTTCGGTTTTATGCCGCAAGGGTCAATTTTTTCCGCAGGTCATTGGGAGGATCTTCGCTTTAATTTTGCCGGAATTGCGCGGAGCTTTGCCCACAGGTTTTTGCTTTTTTCAATCAAATCATCCATTCTCTGTAATTCGTAAAGAATACATTTTGGAACTATTATTTTCTGTATGTACCACGATGTAAATCTTGCGGACAACAGCGATAATAAAAAAACATACCCTATGCAATTATATATAATAGTATAAGTACAAGCTAAATGCTCGGCTCTCTCAATCATCCGAAGCAGCTCCGTTTTAGATAAGCCGCTTGCTGGTATGCTGGGAGGTTTGACGGTTTCGCACGAAACCCCCCGGGGGCTCTTGTTATGCAAGAGGCCCCGGGGGTGCTGTTTTATTTTGCCGCTTAGGTTTTTTCTTTTTGGCTTACGCCTCCCGCTCCTTGCGCTTGAGGACGAAGGCTGCGGCCAAGGCCGTCACGGGCAGGGCGATGACCCAAACCAGTACGCCGATATCGCCGGTGGCGGGGGTGCCGCCGTTGTTGGTGCCGTTGCCGCTATTGTCGCCGCCGGAGGTGCCGCCGGTCTGAATGGTCACATCGCTCATGTCATAGAGCCGGGTCTGGGCGTTTACGAAGCGGTAGTAGGCCGCCAGGGCGTAGTAGCCCTGCTCGGTGGCCATGCCGTTCCGCTCGCCGCCAGCGGTGTGCCGGAAGCCGCCGCCGGTTACATAGAAGCCCGCCAGGGCATCCAGGACGGTGAGGCCGTTCTTCACGAAGCGGCTGTCCGCAGTGGGATCGATACCCAGAGCCGTCAGGGCCACGATGACCTGGGCGCAGGACTCGCTATTGATGGTGCCCCAGCTGCCAAAGCCGCCGTCCGGGCGCTGCAGGGCGGAAAGGGCCTCCAGGGCCTTATCCACAGCGGCCTTCACGGTCTCGTTGGTCTTGTAGTAGGGCGCCAGGGCCTGGATGGCCATAGCGGTCATGTCCGGGTCGGCCTTGTCCGCGCTGAGGGCCCAACCGCCGTCGGTGAGCTGCGCGTCCAGAATCACCTGGATCAGCTTCTCCCGGGTCACATCGCCCATAGTGGGATAGTTGTGGCTATCCAGGGCAATAAGGGTGAAAATGGGGCCGTTAATGCCCTGGGTCTGCACATAATCCATGTTATCCAGACCCTTCAGCAGGTTATGGCCGCCCACATTGGTGACATCCTTGCCGATGGCGGTGAGGGCCAGGATCACCCGGGCGTTGTCGGTGACTTTGGCCCGGTGCAGACGCTCGTTCTTGTCGGCGTTGGCCTTCACATACTCTACCACATTGTCATAGTACCCGGCGGGCACGGTGCGGCCGCTGCGGGCCAGGCCAATGACCATCCACTCGCCGCCGGTGGAGTTCACCGTGGGGGTGCCGAGCTTGCTCATGAAGTCGCCGGTGGTTTTGTAGATGGTGTCCAGGCTTGCCATGAGGTCCGCGTGCTTGAGCCGGTTGAGCTTGATGATAGCGGCGTTCAGGGCATCCACCTTGTCGGCGTCCACCAGGGCCTTATCCTCGTCGGAGAGAGCGTCGTAGGCGGACTTGGCGGCGGTGATGGCGGCCTCGCTGTCCAGGGTGACATCGGCGCCGATGGCGTCAATGAGGTCCTCCACGGTCTCGATGTCGCCCTTCAAAACGGTGATGGTCAGGTCGCCGATCTCCCGCTCATACAGGTAGTCATAACTGTCCAGATAGGCCTCGCCGCCATTGCGGTAGGTGGCGTCCAGATAGCCGCCGTAAATCCGATAGGTTCCGGCGGGGGTGGTCTTGGGTACCGTGAAAGTGATATTCTTCAGCGCCACCTCTGGGCCAACCGCCGTTGTGCCGCCGGAGCCCCAGGAGTCCGTGCCGCGGTTCCATGTGGATTTGATATTCTCGGCGCCGGGGATAGTGGTGGCAAAGTTCAGCGTCACATGCATCAGATACTTCTGCTCTGCTTCCTGCTCGATGGGCAGGGTGGGAACGGACACGGTGATCTCCTCGCCGGCCTTGACCACGCCGCCGTTGGAGGCAACGCTCTCATACTTGGGCTGGAGCTGATAGTTCTCGTTCTCCTTGACCTGCAGGACAATGTCCGCATATTTTCCGAACGGGAAAGCAGTAGAGTCCGCGATGCCGCCGGTGTTGCCCTGGTCGCCCTCACTGCCGGGCGCAGAGCCATAACCGCGGTAAATGGAATAGCCGTCGGTCAGCCGCACCTCTCCGGCCTCCGTCAGAACCGCTGCAATTCGTGAATAACCGAATACATCATTCCAACTTCTGTCATACCAGTGTACATTGAAGGCTCTATCGGTATCAGCAATATTCGAAAGGTACATGTCGGTCCGGAAGGTGGGAGATCCGCCCATATTGTAGATCCGCAGAATTTTGTGAAGCTCCACTGGCTTTCCGATGATCCAAATACCTGCGGTGTCGCCGGTGCGCAGATCCTCACCGGGGCGAGAAATGTTCTCCTGCACATAGCGGGTGACCTTACCCTTGAGGGAGTAGACCTGGGTGACAGTGTGGCCCTGGTAGTCGGCGGTGACCTCGATGCCGTTGTAGCCGTCCTTGAGGAGGATGGTCACATTGCCCTTGGCGTCGGGGGTGTAGTCGGTCTTGACGGGGGTGCCGTCGGCGTTGTACCGGAGGTAGTTATAAACGCTGACCTTGGGATTCTGGCCGTTGACCCGGAAGGTAAATTCCGCCCCCTCGGCGCCGTAGTCATAGGTCCAGGTGTCGTATTTGCTGGTCTTGCCGAGGGAGGTAAAGTTGGTCAGGTTGTTTCTCAGGTCGGCGATGGCCGACTCCTCCGGGCTATTGACATGGACGGGAATTTCCGGAATCTGGCCATAGAAATTGCCCGCCTTATCCGTAAAGGTGACGGTGAAGGTGGTGGTGCCCGCCTTCTTAGGCACCAGGTAATACTTCATAGCCGGGTAGGTGCTGCCGCCACCCAGGCCGCCGTCCTTGTAGGTGTCCTCCACTTCCTTGATCTCAAAAATACTCTCATCCTTGATCTCAAACTGCAGGATGCCGGGCAGGGTATAGGGCAGTCCCTTTTCTTGCGTATATTTGGGATACAAGCTCTTCGGGCGGTTGGTCCAGATCTCCCGGAACACGGCGGGATAGTAGGTGTCCTCGTGGCCCAGATCCAGGTTGAAGAAAAGGGATGTCATCATGAAGTCGTCCGGATAATTGGTGGGCTTGCCGATGGAGCTACTGTCCAGAATAGACTGCTCGGTGACCACCTTAAAGGCGGCGTCATAGGCCGTCTTCTGCTCCGTCTTGTCAATTTCCTTCCGCTGGGCGTCTGAAAGGGCCAGATACATCGCCTCGGAGTCCTTCACATCGTCATAATACTGGGCATAGTTTTTCGCCGTGACTTTCCCGGCGAAGGTGTTTACCAGGTCGGTCCAGTTCTGAATGCCATCCTCGTGACGCTTTTTCAGCACCTCCATCCGGGCCACGGAATCCAGCAATTTCTTCACAGTTTCCGCAGAGAGCCGGGCTTTCTCCTGGTCGGTGTAGCCCCGGTAAGCCCGGTTGTAGCTCTGCACGACCGTGTAGTGCTCCGAATATACCAGGCTGGAGATATCGGGTAGCGCGTCAACAAAAGCCGTCAGCTCTTCGGGCGTCGTTTTCACCACGACTACCGTAATGGTGGTGTGAAGCTCGATATTTTCCCTCTTCGCCCTGGTGTTATCGCTGTCCAGGACAAAGTCGATGACCGTCTTATCATTTTGGATCTTAATGGGATTCCTTTTGAGAGTCTGAAAAGCTTGAGTAAAGAGCTTTTTGTTAATTCCGCAATACGCTTCTCCGTTGATATTCGGTGTAACATTGAAGTTCATGTTGCTGAACTTCAATGTTTTAGCTTCAACAGCGTTGAGCTGAGAAATGCTGGGGGAGATATACACGATATAATTCCAGCAGGTTTTGCTGTAACCGATCTGGCCGGTGCGGTTGCCGTTTTCGTCCGCCTGGAACAGGGTTCCCTCCGGCTGTCCATAATAGCTGATTTCAGGATTATAATCTGCCAAAGGGAATTTAAAGATCATCCAATACTCGCTCTTCTTGCTCAGGGTCAGCTTATAGGTCTCCGTGCGGCCCTGGGCCGTTACGGCGATGTAGAAGTAGAAATTGGCCGCACCGCTTCCGGCCACCACCGTGCTGCCCGTGGAGGCCGTGCCGTTCACAAAGTCCGCCAGCACCTTTCCGGTGCTGTCCTTCAGCTGAGCTGTGGCTCCCTCCGGCAGACCGGACAGGGTCACGGTAAAGCCGCCGTCGTTGTACTGCTTACGCTGCGTGTAATAGGCGAGATTGCCGGAAAAGGCGCTGCTGCCTTCGTCAAAGGTCAGGGCCACTTCGGTACCGCGGGAGCCGTCCTGATGGATGGAGGTGAGGGATACATTGTCGCCGGAGAGGAGGGTGCCCGCCGCCTGGAGGGCGATGGTGTAGGTCTCCGGGGCGGCATCGCCGTCATTGCCCACCTTCAGGGTGATGACGGTGCCCACCTGGACGGGAATGGCATCCATGCGGCGATACTCCGTGTTCCCGGCGTAGATGCGGACGCGGTTCTGCTTGTTGCTGGCGGTGGGGGTGACGGTGAGGGTGGTAACGCTCTCGGGCAGAATCATGGTGTAGTCATGCACGCCGGAGGAAAAGGCCGGGCTCAGCTCGCCTGCGCTGAGGGCGACGGCCTTGAGGCTCTTGTCGCTAGTGTCGAAGGAGCCGCCGATGTCCACGCCGTAGTCACAGGTGTGCTGCACGGCGATCTCATCCCCGGCCTTCAGCTTGCCATTGGCTACGGTGTAGTTGGCAAAGCCCTCACCGGTGAACCAGTCGTTGAGGGTACCCATCCAGCCGGAGCCCTTGGCTGCGGCCTTCTCCTCGATGCCGTTGATGCTGCTGATGTAGCCGGTGTCCGCGCCGGTCTGGGAATAGCCCTTGGCCGTCAGTGCGTCCACGATGCAGCTCATCATGGTGGAGTCATCCTTGAGGGTGACCCACTCGTCCAGCAGCGTCCCCTCCCAGGGTGCGCCGTCGGCCTTGGCCCAGGTGGTGTTTTCCACCGTCACATGGACCTGACCGGTGTGGTCGTCCGCCGCCAGCACGCTCACGGGAAGCAGTGACAGCGCCATGATAAGCGCCAGCAGCAGAGAAATGATTCTTTTTTTCATTTCTTTTTCCTTTCTGTGTTTTTTTATGCAAAAGACCGCAATGGGCCCGGATGCACCTGGAAAGCGGAGCGGGAAAGGTCTGCCGTCCTCCCCCGCCCCGGCGGCTTGAACACAGTATCATGCTTTATGGAATAAAGCATGAGGCAGTACTGCCTCGACAAAAAATCACCCGGCCGCCAAAAGCAGCCGGGTGAAGCAATTTCGCAACAGCTTCGGCCCCGGTATTGGCGGCAACCAGGGAGCAGCGCCTTGCGTATCTGGCTTAGCCGAATAAACCGGCATCACAGTGACCGTCTCGCGGGGCTTCTCACCCCATTCCGCCGCCGGGATAAACCCGGCTCACGCTGTCCCGTTGTTCAGTTACTTAAACTGTACCACACGAGGTCCCAAAAAACAAGCGATTTCTCTATATTATTGTCTCATTTTGCAATGGGCGCATCAGGCCAGTAGATCACATAGCACTCCTGCATCT
>ERZ827088.1553-NODE-1553-length-27774-cov-8.974963_pt1 | contig 27774 bp, 25 predicted proteins | sample MGYA00519922_ERZ827088 | MGnify/ENA primary metagenome ERZ827088 (study PRJEB31778, sample SAMEA3449254) | human gut metagenome | biome: human gut; feature: human-associated habitat; material: faeces | place: United Kingdom | collected 2010/2012 ...
GCCGTGCCGCAGCCGCCGGAGCGGTGCTTAAGCCGTAAGGCGGGAATTATGCGGTATTGCCTAAAGAAGCGTTCAGAGAAATAAGAGAGGGAAACACTGTAACATGGCACAATCTCGTTCCGGTAAAAAATCAACAAAGAACTCCTCCGGCAAAAAGAGTACCGCCTCCTCCCGGGGCACGGGCCGCAGCAGCACCGGGCGCTCCGCATCCGCGCGCAGCAGTGCGGCCTCCCGCAGCCGTCAGCCGTCCCGCCGTGCCCAGCGCCGCGCCGAGACCCCGAACCTGGCCCGCAGCATCCTGCTGGTGGGGCTGGGTCTGCTTTGCGTTGCGCTCGTGCTTGTGCCCGGGCAGAATCTTTGGCGCACGCTGCGCAGCTGGTACTTTGGCGTTTTCGGTATCACAACCTATCTGGTCGGACCGTTCCTGCTGTACCTGGCCTACCTGCTGGCCACCGGCTACCGCGTCGCGCTGTTTGCGGGCAAGGTATCGCTGATGGGCGTGCTCTGCGCCAGCGTGCCGGTCATTTTCTCCAAGCTCAATATTGAGAACCTCAAGGTCGGGGAGATCGTCAAGATGCTCTTTACCCGCGGCGGCACCTACTTCTGGGAGGGCGGCGTCCTCGGTGCGCCCATCGGTTCCACGCTGCTGGCGCTGTTCGGGCGTCCTGCCTCCAACATTATCATGCTGCTCATCTTCCTGCTGGGGCTGATGTTCTTCTTTGCCATCACCCCCGCGGACGTCGTTCTGTTTGTAGACGGCCAGTACAAGACCCTGCAGGCCAAGCGCGAGGAGCGCGCCGCAGCCGAGCACGCTTACGACACCCGCCTGTTTGACCAGGAGCCTGAGGAGGAGAGCGTCGAGAATCTGACCGGTGCGCTGCCGGACAACAGCCGCCCGCACCATCCGGTTTACGACGTCATCGCGGACACGAGCCGTTTCCCGAAGCAGACCCCGCCCGCCCCGCAGCGGCAGGCCGCCTACACGCCCCCCGTGACACCTGCTGTGCCCGAGGCACCGTTTGCCGCCAAGCCCGCCGCCCAGACCCATGCGTCGTTTGACGTGGATCTTGGCCCCAGTGCAGGGGAAAACGCCCGCCAAAAGGCCGTCAGCACTGACCCGCTGGAGCCGGTCAGCATCGGCCCGGGCGGCACGTTCGGCATGGATCCGCTGTCCAACCGGGCCAACAGCACACTGCGCCACACCCAGCCCCAGCCTGCTCCCGCACCGAAGGAGGATTTTGAGCTGCAATTGCAGCCTGCCTCAGAGCCTGCCGCGCCGGTGTACAGCACCCCGCTGACCCCGGTCACGCCCGCGCCCGCCGCACAGGCGTCCCCCGCGCCGCAGGACGAGCTGGATGCGCTCATCAACCGCGCTGTCAGCGGCCACGCGCCTTACTATACGCCGCAGGAGGTCAGTGCCGAGACGACGCTGGACCTGCCGCAGCCTACCGAGTTTGAGACCCCGCTGACGCCTGTCCCGCAGGAGCCCAAATTTGACACGCCTCTCATTCCCGTGGAGGACGAGCCCGAGCCGATCCCTGTCGAGCTGCCGCAGCTGGATATGACAGGCCGTGTGCAGGGCGATACGATGGTCCTTTCTCCGGCTGATCTTGCTGCACAGATGGCCGCAGACGCTGCGCCGCTGGGTACGCCCGCCCCCGCAGCTGTGCCCGCCGCACCGGAGACCCCCGCTGTTTCCGCACCGATCCCGACACTGGGCGGCAGCTTCAGCGATACCGGCAGTGCGGTCAGCGCCGCCTGGCAGTCCGGGCGCTCTGTCTCCGAAATGCTGGATGATATGCTGGCCGAGACACCCGCCGCCCCTGCCCAGCCTGTTGTCGAGGCTCCGGCCCCGGCATCCCATCCCTACACCGCCGCATCGGCTGCCGCCCCGCAGCCGTACCAGTCTGCCCCTGCCATGACCCGCCCTGCGGCGGAGACGACCCAGAGCAGCTTCACTGTGCCCCGGCAGGGGGAGGCTGCCCGCGTGCAGGTCAGCACCGCTGTCGGCAACTCTGCCGGTGCGCCTATCCATACGCCGCCCTGTGCGGCCAAGGCCGACCCCAACGCCATGCGTCTGCCCACCTCGGAGGAACAGCCGCCGGAGCCCTACTGCTATCCGTCGCTGAATCTCTTTAACGCCACGCGCCCCGACGACGAGGCCGGGGCCGCCCGCGAAATGAAGAAGAACGCGGACATTCTGGTCAACACGCTGGACAGCTTCGGCGTCAAGACGACGATGCTCGACATCTGCCGCGGCCCGTCCGTCACCCGGTATGAGCTGCAGCCCCAGGCCGGTATCAAAGTCAGCCGCATCACAAGCCTGGCCGACGACATCGCCCTGAACCTGGCCACCGCGGGTGTGCGCATTGAAGCGCCCATCCCCGGCAAGCCCGCCGTCGGCATCGAGGTCCCGAACAAGATCCGCTCCACCGTCAACATCCGCGCAGTCTTTGAATCCCAGAATTATATCAACATGCGCAGCCCGCTGACGATGGCCCTCGGCAAGGACATTGCCGGTACGGCGCAGGTCGCGGATCTCTGCAAGATGCCCCACCTGCTGATTGCCGGTTCCACCGGCAGCGGTAAATCCGTCTGCGTCAACTCCATTATCATCAGCTTCCTGTTCCGCTCCGGCCCCGAGGATGTCAAGCTCATTTTGATTGACCCGAAGGTTGTCGAGCTGGCCGAGTACAACGGCATTCCGCACCTGCTGATGCCCGTCGTCACCGAGCCGCGCAAGGCTGCCGGTGCGCTGGGTGCCAGCGTGGCCGAGATGGAGCGCCGCTACAAGCTCTTTGCTGAGAACAACGTCCGCGAGATCAAGGCCTACAACAAGCTGGCCGCCCAGACCGGCATGGAGCACCTGCCCTATATCGCCATCGTCATTGACGAGTTGGCCGACCTGATGATGGTCGCGGGCAAGGAGGTCGAGGACTATATCTGCCGCATCGCGCAGAAGGCCCGCGCCGCCGGCATCCACCTGATCGTTGCTACCCAGCGCCCCAGCGTGGACGTCATCACCGGCCTTATCAAGGCCAACATCCCCAGCCGTATCGCCTTTGCCGTTTCCAGCCAGATCGACAGCCGCACCATTCTGGACAGCGGCGGTGCCGAGAAGCTGCTGGGCAACGGTGATATGCTCTTCCTGCCCGTCGGCGCGTCCAAGCCCGTGCGTGTGCAGGGCACCTTTGTGACCGATGAGGAGATCGGCGCAGTGCTGAGCTTTATCAAGTCCACCTCCACCGCCCAGTACGATGAAGAAATGATTGCCGAAATGGAGCGCCGCGCCGTTGCCGAAAAGGGCAGCAAGAAGGGCGGCGACGATGACGGAGACGGCGGCGGTGCACTGGACGCCATGTTTGAGCAGGCTGTTGAGTGCGTTATTGAGGCCGGACAGGCCAGCACCAGCCTTTTGCAGCGCCGCTGCAAGCTGGGCTACGCCCGCGCCGCCCGCATCATGGACCAGATGGAGCAGGAAAAGATCATCGGCCCCTATGAGGGTGCCAAGCCCCGCGCCGTGCTTGTGACCAAGGCCGAGTGGGAGGAGCGCAAGCTGAACGGCCAGTATGACGGGTAAGCGCTTTGCCCGCCTGGCCGCGGCGGTGGCCGTCTGCTTGTTGGTGCTTGCCGCGTTCGTCGTCCAGCTTTTGGGCGGCAGGGGCAGCGTTCCCGGCTGGCAGCAGCTGCGCGCTACGCTCGGCGTACCGCTTCAAACCGAGGAAAGCGCTCCGCAGACCGCGGACGGCAGCACCGTCGTGTATGTGCTGGATGTCGGGCAGGGCGATGCCGTGCTGCTTTGTCAGGACGGCGCGTACTGCCTGATCGACACCGGCCCCGTCGAGGCTGAGGACGCGCTGCTGTATGACCTGGACGTGCTGGGTGTGCCGTCGCTTGACTATCTTGTGCTGACCCATCCCCACGCAGACCACACCGGCAACGCCCGCGCGGTGCTGCGCACCCTCCCGGTCAAGACCCTGCTGCTGCCGCTGTGGCAGCCCACGGCGGATGAGACCGCCGACTGGCCGCGCCATCTCGCAGAGCTGGCCGCCGACAGCGGAGCAGAAATTCTCACAGCAGAAGCCGGGGAGGAATACCCGCTTGGCAGCGGCAAGCTGCAAATTTTGCAGGGCGGCAGCGAGGATGCCGACAGCGTCAACGATGCCTCGCTCTGCACGCTGTTCATGGCGGGCGATTTCCGCTTTCTCGATACCGGCGACGCAGAGGCAGACGCTGAGCAGCGCCTGGTCGATACCTACGGCCCAACCCTGCATGCCACTCTTTTCAAGGCGGGGCATCACGGGTCCTACACCTCCAACAGCCTGACCTTTATGCAGGCAGTCCGCCCCGAGGCCGTGGCCGTCAGCTGCGGGCTGCACAACGATTACGGCCATCCGCACCGCGCTGCCCTGCAAAATTACGCAGAGGTCGGTGCCGAGGTATGGCGCACTGACCTGGAAGGCAGCCTTACCTTCATCTGGCAGAACAACACCCTCAACGTGGAAACTTCCGCGGACTCCGCCGATTTTGCGGCGTAAAAATAAGGAGTAGAAAATGACGATTACGGAACAGTTCAAAGCCAAACGCTGCGTTTTCTCTATCGAATGCTTTCCGCCGAAACAGACCACCCAGATGGATAAGCTCAAGGACACCCTGCGCCAGATGCAGGCCATGGACCCCGGCTTCATCAGCGTCACCTTCGGTGCGGGCGGCTCTGCGGGCGGCGTCTCCACCGCGGAGGTAGCCGACTACATTCAGAATGAGCTGCATGTCCCCACGCTGGCGCACCTGATCTGCATGGGCAACGACGAGACCCGCGCAGCGGAGATTTTGGATCAGCTGGAATCTGTCGGCGTCCGGGATGTGCTGGCCCTGCGCGGGGACCGCAGCCCGTCCCGCCCGGAGAGCCCCGACTTCAAACACGCCAGCGACCTGACGTCCTTTATCAAATGGAAGAAGCCGGCATTTTCCGTTCACGGTGCCTGCTACCCGGAGGGCCACCCCGAGGCCGACAGCCTGCTGCATGACGTTGAGAACCTGCGCATCAAGCAGGCCGCCGGTGCCGAGCACCTGCTGACCCAGCTTTTCTTTGACAACATGCACTTTTACCGCTTTCTGAATCTGGCACGCCGCGCAGGCATCACGCTGCCGGTCTCTGCCGGTGTCATGCCCATCGTCAAGCGCAGCCAGATCGAACGCACCGTTTCGCTTTCTTCGGCCAGTCTGCCGTCTGAGTTCACCCGCATGATCTCCCGCTATCAGGACGACCCGGCCAGCCTTTACGACGCCGGTATCGACTACGCCGTCAGGCAGCTGCGCGACCTCATTGAGGGCGGCGCAGACGGCATCCACCTGTACGCAATGAATGACGCCGCCGTGGCCGCGAAGGTCTACGACGGCATCAGGGATCTGCTGTAATGGAGTGCCGCAAGCCCGCCGCCATTGACCGCGCCACGGCGCTGCGCTACATGGGTGCGTCCGGCTGGACGCCCGATGCCGCCACCGCGGCCCTGCTGGACAAGGCCGAGCAGACCGTGCTGACCGCTGCTGCGCCGCGTGCGGTGTACCGCCGTCTGCCGCGTACCACCCTGCCGCTGGAAAACTGCGGCAGCGACCTGACACGCCATCTGCAGGGCTGCGACGAGGTCCTTCTGCTGGCAGCGACCCTCGGGGCCGAGGTGGACAAGCTGTTGCGCCGCATGGAACTGACTGACATTGCCCTGGCCGCCGCAGCGGACGCGCTGGCCTCAGTGCTTTTGGAACAGGTCTGTGACGAGCTGGAGAACGAAATACGCGCTCAAATCGAGGCGCAGGGCGTCTTTATGACCGGGCGCTACGCGCCGGGCTACGGTGACTGCCCGCTGGAGCTGAACGACGCGCTCTGCCTTGCGGCGGACACGGTGCGCGGCTGCGGCCTGGCCGTGACGCCCCAGCACCTTTTGACCCCCCGCAAGAGTACCACCGCCATTTTAGGCATTGCCGACCATCCCGTGACCGGCACCCGCGCAGGCTGTGCGACCTGCCATTTAAAGGAGACCTGCTCGTTCCGCAAGCGCGGCACGACCTGTTTCACACAAGACTGATAGGGGAGAAGCGTATGCAGATTCGTGAAGTTTTTGACCGCAAGCGGTTTATTTTTCTGGACGGCGGCATGGGCACCCAGCTGCAGGCACGCGGTCTGCAGCCCGGACAGAAGCCCGAGCTCGCCGCGCTGGAAATGCCGGAGGTCTTAACGGCCATCCACACTGACTACGCCAACGCGGGCGCGGATATTCTGCTGGCAAATACCTTTGGTGCCAACGCCAAGAAGCTGACCGGCTGCGGCCACACGGTGGAGGAGGTCGTTTCCGCTTCCATCGCCTGTGCGCGCAAGGCCGCCGAGACCACCGGCGCATGTGTAGCGTTGGACATCGGCCCTCTGGGTGAGCTGCTCGTCCCCGCGGGCACGCTGGCGTTTGAGGATGCCTACAATGAGTTTGCACAGGTCATACGCGCCGGTGCGGCGGCAGGGGCTGACCTCGTCTTTTTGGAGACGATGACCGATCTGTATGAGCTGAAGGCCGCCATCCTCGCCGCCAGGGAAAACTGCGATCTGCCTGTTTTCACCTCAATGAGCTTTGAGAGCCGCGGGCGCACCTTCACGGGCTGCACCGTCGAAAGTTACGCCGTCACGGCAGCGGGTCTCGGCGCGGACGCCGTGGGCATCAACTGCTCGCTCGGCCCCAAGGAGATTCTGCCTTTCGCGCAGCGCCTCTGCCGCAGCGTGCCCGCGGGTGTTCCGGTCTTTGTCAAGCCGAACGCCGGTCTGCCGAACCCCGACGGCAGCTACAATCTCGACCCGGATGAATTTGCCGCCGAGATGAAGGAGTACGCCGCCATCGGCGTTTCGATGGTCGGCGGCTGCTGCGGCACAACGCCCGCGTTTATCGCCAGGCTGTATGAGACCTTCAGCCCGCTGACCCCGGCTGACAAGATCCCCATCCGCCGCAGCTGCCTGTGCACGCCGGTCCGCTTTGTGGAGGTCGACGGCATCACTGTGGTGGGGGAGCGCATCAATCCCACCGGCAAAAAGCGGCTGCAGCAGGCCCTGCGGGACGGCGACAGCGCCTACCCCTGCACTCAGGCTGTGGCCCAGGCCGAGGCCGGTGCGCAGGTGCTCGACGTCAACGCGGGCCTGCCCGGCATCGACGAGGCCGCCACGCTGGAGCAGCTTGTCAAGGATTTGCAGGCCGTCACCGACCTGCCGCTGCAGCTCGACTCCTCGAATCCAGAGGCCCTGTCCCGTGCGCTGCGCATCTACAACGGCAAGCCCATCGTCAACTCGGTCAACGGTGAGCCGGAGACGCTGGAAAAGATTCTGCCACTCTGCAAAAAGTACGGTGCCGCCGTCGTCGGCCTGGCGCTGGACAAGGGCGGTATCCCGCCGACAGCCGAGGGCCGCTTTGCGATTGCTCAACGCATTGTCGCCGCTGCCAACGCCGCCGGTATCCCGAACGAGGACATCTACATTGACTGCCTGACGCTGACCGCCAGCGCCCAGCAGGAGGGTGCCGTCCAGACGCTGGAGGCTCTGTCCCGCTGCAAGCGTGAGCTGGGCGTGCGCACCGTGCTGGGCGTGTCGAACATCAGCTTCGGCCTGCCGTGCCGCGGCTACCTGAACACAACGTTTTTGACGATGGCCATGTCTGCCGGGCTCGACCTTGCCATCATGAATCCCAACACGCCGGAAATGATGGCTGCCGTGCGTGCCTACCGCGTGCTGACCTCGCAGGATTTACAGAGCACCGACTACGTTGCCGCCTATGCCGATGTGCAGATCCAGACGACGCAGACGAGCAAGTCCGCCGCCACCGTGGCCGAGGTCGGCGCCGCCGCACCGGGCGGGGACGCCCTGTTTGAGGCTGTGCGCCGCGGCCTGAAGGCCGAGGCCCGCGCCGCCGCGGACGCCGCGCTGACAATGCGCGACCCGCTGGACGTAGTGAATGTCTCGCTGATCCCCGCACTGGACGCCGTGGGCGACGGCTTCGAGAAAGGCACGGTATTCCTGCCGCAGCTTTTGCAGGCCGCCACCGCCGCGCAGGCTGCGTTCGAGGCCATCAAGACCAAAATTGCCGCCTCCGGCCAGGCGCAGGGCAGCAAGGGCAAGATCGTCATTGCCACAGTCAAAGGCGACGTGCATGACATCGGCAAGAACATTGTCCGTGTCATCCTCGAAAACTACGGCTATGACGTGCTCGACCTCGGGCGCGACGTTGACCCAGAGCGTGTCGTAGAGGCCGTGCGCCAGACCGGTGCAAAGCTCGTCGGCCTGTCGGCCCTGATGACGACCACCGTCCCCAATATGCAGGCCACGATCGAGGCCCTGCATGCCGCGCACCTTGACTGCAAGGTCATGGTCGGCGGCGCGGTGCTGACGCCCGACTACGCCCGGGACATCGGTGCCGACTACTACTGCAAGGATGCCAAGGCCAGCGCTGATTTGGCCAAGCAGCTTTTAGGCTGATTGTATAGAGCCGCGTTTCACGAAGAAACGCGGTTTTTTTCACAATTGTAAAATCTTACCTTTGTCAGCAAATCACCATTGCAGGGAAGTTCCAATTGATGTATAATAGTTGTGTTTATTGTTTTTGGACATTTTCCTTTATTTGTCTGTTTTAGGAGCGTATCTTTTGAAGCACATAGCCAAAATCGCAGCGTTCACCGCGATTTTTCTGATTATAAATCTGATTTTCTGCGGCTTTATGCCGCCCGATAACGGTTCCAGCCTTGACATGTGGCGCAGCTACCACCAAAAGCAGTCCATTGACATTGCCGTCATTGGTTCTTCGCTGGCTTCCTGCGCCCTGCCCGAAGAAGAACTCGCCGCCGCAACAGGGGAGACCGTTGCACTGATGGCAACAAACGCCCAAAGCTTGGATATGTCGCAGATCGCGCTGGAGACCCTGCTTCGGGAGCATTCTCCACGGTATGTGATCCTTGTCATGGATCTGACCAACATGACAGGCAAACCCTACGCCAAAGCCCAAAAGGCTTTTTTATATGCAGAGCTGCAGACGGACTCCTGGAAGGATAAGCCCGCTGACCTGCTGCGCTACATGACCAGCCGTGATAACTTTACAGGTGCAGATTCCCTAAATGCGCTTTTTCCCTGGCAGAGCGGCAGCTGGCCCACCGACTGGCCCGCTACAATCCAACAGAAATGGAATGCCGTACTGAATCGTCTGCCGCACCGGCGCGATGCGGCCCATGCCCAGCCGGAGGGTACCGCGGTCATCAACTTTGACACTGTCGGCGCGGTGAACACCTGGAGCCAGAACGCCCACGACTTTAGCGCGCAGCACATTGAGGAGTTGACCTCCATGCTGCAGCTCTGTCAGGAGAACGGCACACGCCTTTTGCTCATCAGCGCGCCCAAGACCACGCTGGATGTCGTGAGCTACGAAACGTATTTTGACGACTACGCCTACTTCAAGCAGCTGGCAGCACAGTATGGGGCTTCCTATTATGACTTTAACCTTGCAAAGCCGGAGCTGTTTGAGAACAAAGAGCCTGACTATCACAAGGATTTCACCCACATGAATGCTGCCGGCGGGCATGCGTTCAGCCTGAGCATGGCAAAGTTTCTGGCCATGCTGGACGCCGGGCAGGATGTGGAATCGTTGTTCGAGACGCCGTCAGAATATCTGGCCGCCGTAAACTATATCACCAACGTCTACATGACGCCGGAGGTTCACCCGGACAAGATTTTGCTGCTGGCCGGTTCCTACCACGGTCCGTCCGTACAGGCTGAATACGAGTTCTGGGTCAAAGCGCCGGGGGAAAGCGAATACAGCCGGTTTTCCGCGTATTCTACCCGCTCCTGGACCGAGTACGCAGCGGCGGAGCACGGCACCTACCAGTTCCGCGTGAATGCCCGTATTGTTGGTTCTTCCGCCGATTTTGAGCGATATTATGAATGTTCTGTCGATTTTTAATTTTGTGGATGGTGTAGTGTGGAAATCTATTCCCTGAGTTTCTTCCTGCTGGTCAGCGTTGGACTCATTTTATATTATACTGTTTTCAGCCGCTGCCAATGGATCTGCCTGCTGGGGTTGAGCCTGCTGTTTTTTACCGCCAGCGGCTGGAAGGGCCTTGTTTTTCTGCTTTTCACTGCGTTGACGATCTGGCTCGGCGGCTTGCAGCTGGCAAAGCTGGATGCCGATTCCGCCGCGCGGCGAAAGGCTCCGGGCATAACCAAGGACGAAAAAAAGGCCATCAAAGCACAGGCGGTGCGCCGCAAAAAATGTCTTGTTTCTGCTGTGCTGACTGCCAACTTTCTTGTGCTTGGCTACTTCAAATACTGGTCCTATTTTGCGGAGCTGCTCTCCGGTGCATTTTCGGCCACAGCGCCGTCCTCACTGGGGCTGGTCATGCCGCTTGGCATCAGCTTTTACACGTTTCAGGCCGTCGGTTATCTGATTGACTGCTACCGTGGCCGGCACCCGGCAGAGAAAAACTACGTCCGCTTTCTGCTTTTCATCAGCTTTTTCCCGCAGCTGATCCAGGGTCCCATCAACCGCTACGGAGAGATGGCCCCGCAGCTCACCGCCCGTCACACCTGGAACTGGGAGCGTACCAAGCGTGCACTGTTCCTGTTTCTGTTCGGCGCAATGAAGAAATATGCCATCGCAAACCTGACCGCCCCGACGATTGCCGCCATCCTCGACGGCAATGACCCCAAGCTGGCCGGTTCAATGGCACTGCTGGCCATTTTGCTGTACTCGCTGCAGCAGTATGCAGATTTTTCCGGCGGCATTGATATGGTATTGGGTGTTGCGCAGCTGTACGACATTGAGATGATGCCTAACTTCCGACAGCCGTATTTTTCTACCTCGCTGGGGGATTTCTGGCGGCGCTGGCATATTTCGCTGGGTGCGTGGATGCGTGATTACCTGTTCTATCCCTTTGCACTGACCAAGCCGATGCAGCGCTTCGGCAAGTGGGCCACGTCGCATTGGGGCAAGCATTTTGGCCGTGTGCTGCCCGCTGCAGTCGCCAACCTGCTTGTGTTTGCTGTGGTCGGCATCTGGCACGGCCCGCAGGCGCACTACCTTGCCTGGGGTCTGTATAACGGTCTTGTCATTGCGCTGGCTGACCTGCTGGAGCCCGCGTTCAAAAAGCTCAACACGGCGCTGCACATTCCTACCGAAAGCCGCGGCTGGCACGTTTTTCGCATCGTGCGGACCTTTATCATCGTCAACATCGGCTGGTACTTTGACCGCAATGAGTTTGTGCAGGGGTGCATCTACCTGCGCAACACCTTTACGGATTTCAATTTGTCCGCATTGGCCGCGAATGCACCCGGCGCTTTCGCGGCAGTCTCCGGCCCTGCCTGGGGGCTTGTCATCATCAGTACCCTTCTGGTCTTTGCCCATAGTGTGCTGAAGGAACAAGGCCGCGACCCTTACGCAGAGGTACAGCGGCTGCCGCTTGCGCTGCGCTGGGGTTTATACTATCTTGTTATTTTCATGGTACTCCTCAGCTTTATCTGTGTCAATGAAACCGTTGGTTTCCTCTATGCCAATTTTTAAGAAAAGAGCTTTCTATGCAAACAAACATTCTGGACTGGCTTGAAGCCACGTCCGCCCGCTGCCCGGATGCCCCCGCTGTGGGGGATGACCAGACAGACTGTACCTGGGCACAGCTTACCGACACGGCCCGCCGCGCCGGCAGCTTTCTGGCGTCCCGCACGATGCCGCGCCGCCCGGTGGCATTTTACCTGGAAAAATCCGTTTCCGCCTTTGCTGCCATGCTTGGCACAGTCTACGCGGGCTGCTGCTACTCGGTGCTTGACACCCGCCAGCCCGCTGCCCGCACTTTGCAGGTATTGGATACTTTGACCCCTGCATTTCTTATTACGGACGAGGCCCACGCTGCCGCAGCCGCCGCGCTGGGGTACAGCGGGCAAATCATCCGGCTTGACGATCTGCTAGCCGCACCCGCGGACGCTGCCCTGCTGGCAGCCCGCCGCCGTCAGGCTGTGGACGTTGACCCTCTGTATATCAACTTCACAAGCGGAAGCACCGGTGTGCCAAAAGGCGTCACCGTCAGCCACCGCTCGGTGCTGGATTTTATCCCGCAGTTTGCCGAAATTTTCGGCATCACACAAAACGATATTCTGGGCAATCAGGCTCCCTTTGACTTTGACGTTTCGGTCAAAGATCTGTACACGGCACTGTACACGGGGGCTAAGGTGCAGATCATCCCGCGCGCTTATTTCAGTCAGCCCACAAAACTCATGGACTATCTGGCAGACCATGAGGTCACCATACTTGTCTGGGCCGTCAGTGCCATGTGCTTTGTCTCCATCATGAACGGCTTCAGCTACCGTATACCTTCCCACGTGCGGCAGGTATTGTTCAGCGGCGAAGTCATGCCCATCAAGCACCTGATGAAGTGGAAGTCCGCTCTGCCGCACGCCCGGTTTGTGAACCTCTACGGCCCAACAGAGATTACCTGCAACTGCACCTACGCCATTTTGCCGGACCGCGATTTTGCCCCGGATGAGGCGCTGCCCATCGGACGCGCGTTTCCCAACGAGAAGGTCTTTCTGCTGGACGAGAACGACGCCCTTGTCACCGTGCCCGGGCAGGCAGGGGAGATCTGCGTTTCCGGTACGGCGCTTGCTCTCGGCTACTATGCTGACCCTGTGCGCACAGCGCAGGCCTTTACCCAGAATCCGCTGAACACCAACTGGTATGAGCGTATTTACCGCACTGGCGATCTGGCCCGCTACGACGAAAGCGGCAGCCTGTATTATATTGGCCGCCGGGATTTCCAGATCAAGCACATGGGACACCGCGTAGAGCTTGGCGAAATTGAAGCTGCCGCTATGCGCTGCGACGCTGTGACCCGTGCCTGCTGCACGTTTGATGCCGAACGCCAGCGGCTCCACCTGTTTTACACGGGCAGCTGTGAGAAAGCCGCCCTGCTGGCTGCGCTGAAAGAAAGTCTGCCGCCTTTTATGCAGCCGAATACTGCTGTGCAGCTGGACGAGATGCCGCTGAATAAAAACGGCAAAATTGACCGCACGGCACTGGCTGCCCTGACGAAAAAAGGAGCCCATAAATGACCGACGCCTCTTTACAAAAAATTGCTGCCACCTACGGCACACCGACGTTTGTCTTTGACACTGACGCTTTGCAGGCCCGCGTGCGCGCTATTCAGGCAATCTGGGGCAGGGAAATCGACCTTTGCTATTCCATCAAAGCCAACCCATTTCTGCTGCCTGCCATGATGCAGGTCACTGCGCGGCTGGAAGTATGCAGTCCCGGAGAGCTTTCGCTCTGCGAGAGCCTGCATGCTGCGGATGCACGTGTTATCTATTCGGGTGTTAATAAGACGCCCGTGGATATTGCCCGCGCCGTGGCCGACGGCGTCGGCACCTGCACAGCGGAATCTCTGCTGCAGGTCCGCTATCTGCAGGATGCTGCACGCAAGGCCGCCAAGCGGCTGCCTGTGCTGCTGCGGCTGAACGCGGGCAGTCAGTTCGGCATGTCAAAGGAGGATCTTTTCACCGCATTGGCGCATCGCAGGGAAACACCTGATCTGGAGTTTATCGGCATTCACTACTTTGTCGGGACCCAGCGCAAAAAGCTGGTCAATCAGCAAAAAGAGCTGGCCATGCTGCGGGAACTGTACGCTGAAATTGAGCAGACCTTCGGCCTGCGTCTGCCAGAACTGGAATACGGCCCAGGGCTGGCGGTGCCGTATTTTGACGGCGACGATTTTACCGACACACTGTCCCCGGCCAAAGACCTTGCGCCAGCACTGCGCGAAGTCAGCAGCTGGGTCCATCTGACCGTTGAGATGGGCCGCTTTTACACCGCCGAATGCGGTTATTACCTGACCACCGCCATGGACTGCAAGGACCACGGCGGGCAGCACTACTGCATTGTGGACGGTGGAATGAACCACCTGAATTATCTTGGCCAGATCATGGGTATGAAACGCCCGCATCTGCGCCATTTTGCTGCCCGGGCAGCTTCCGTACAGGACTGGACACTTTGCGGCAGCCTTTGTACTACGAACGATGTTCTTGTGCGCAGTATGCCGCTGGCCGGACTATGCCCCGGCGACCTGCTTGTTTTTGAAAACACCGGTGCCTACTCTGTTACGGAAGGACTTGGTCTGTTTTTGAGCCGCGACCTGCCGCAGGTCATTCTGTGGCAGAACGGCACGCCGCACCCGGTACGCAGCGAAACGCCGACCTATCCCATCAATACACCCGCTGTGTAAGCATAATTTGAAAAGGAGAAATACCAATGGAACGTTTACTGGAAATTTTAAGCGAAATCAAAGAGGACGTGGACTTTTCCACCTGTACAACGCTGATTGATGACGGCATCCTGGACTCTTTCGACATTCTGCAGATCATCTCGGCCCTGAATGAGGAATACGACATTTCGATCCCCGCATCCGAAATCATGCCGCAGAACTTCAACAGCGCCGAGGCCCTTTACAAGATGGTCCAGCGCCTGCAGGAAGATTGATGTCCGAGATGCCCGAAATGCCCGAAATACAAGATAACGCTTGCATTTATTCCAAACTTATTGTATAATACTAAAAGCGGACAGGGCTGAATTGCGCTGTTTCGCGTACAGATGCAGGTCCCGCGCGTGGGCAGCCTGTGAACCATGTCAGGCGGGGAACCGAGCAGCATTAAGCGGTGCTTGCCCAGTGCCGCGGTCAAGCCTGCATCTGTACGCAAAGCAGCGCAGCCGCGTGCTCTGCCCGCTGTTTTTTGTAGCTTTGCAGGAGGTGAGCCGATGTACCGTGCCCTGTATCGAAAATGGCGTCCCCAGCGCTTTGCGGACGTGGTTGGCCAGACGGCCATCGTCACGGCCCTGCAGAACCAGATTTCTGCCGGGCGCATCGGCCATGCGTATCTGTTCACCGGCACCCGCGGCACCGGCAAGACGACCTGCGCCAAGATCTTTGCCAAGGCGGTCAACTGTCTGGATACCTCCAGCCCCGACCCCTGCGGCGAGTGTGAAATTTGTAAGGGCATTGACTCCGGCTCCGTCATGGACATCATCGAGATGGATGCCGCGTCGAACAACGGCGTTGACGACATCCGCGACCTGCGCGACGAGGTGGCCTATCTGCCGTCGGTCTGCAAGTACAAGGTCTATATCATCGACGAGGTGCACATGCTCTCCACCGCGGCGTTCAACGCGCTGCTCAAAACGATGGAGGAACCGCCCGAGCACGTCATCTTTATCTTAGCCACCACCGAGGTGCAGAAGGTTCCCGTCACGATTTTGAGCCGCTGCCAGCGGTATGACTTCACCCGCATCACGGCGGATGACATTGCCGGGCGGCTGCTCTACGTGGCCGGGCAGGAGAAGATCGAGCTGGACGAGAACGCCGCACAGTTGATTGGCCGTCTGGCAGACGGTGCCATGCGTGACGCGCTGTCCATTCTGGACACCTGCGCCGGTGTCGACAACCACGTGGACGAGGCGCTCGTCCGCCGTATGGCCGGTGTCACGGACAGGGGCTACCTGTTTGAGATCAGCGACGCCATCGCGGCAGGGGACTCCGTCACCGCACTGGAAAAAATCGCCGAGCTGCGCCAGCAGAGCGTCGATATGCGCCGCCTCTGCATGGAGCTCGCCGGGCATTACCGCAATCTGATGCTCTGTGCGCTGCCGGGCGGCACGTCGCTTCTGACCGGCATCTCGCCGGAGGAGGAGGACGCCTACACCCAGCGCAGGGACTTCCCGCAGCGGGAGGCCATCCGTGCGGTCAATGCGTTCGGCTCGGCACTTGAGAAAATGAGCCGCGGCACTGACCAGCGCATTGAGCTGGAGCTGGCGATTTTCTCACTGACCCAGCCCGAGACTGCCGCCACACCTGTTATCATCCAGCAGCCCGCCCCGGCAGCACCCGCCGCGCCTCAGGCGTTCGCCAGTGCGCCGCGCGCCTACACAGCAGCGCCGCCGGTACAGGCTGCGCCCTCTGTAGTGCCGCCCGTGGTACAGCCGCAGAGCGTTCCCGCTGCTGCACCGGATGATGTACCGCCGCCCATTGACGATGACCCGCCGTTCCTACAGCCGGAGTTGAAGCCCGCCCCGCAACAAACTCCCGCGCCGGTACCGGCAGCACCCGCTGCCCCGGCCCCGCGTAAGGCCGAGCCGCCGCGGCAGGCAGGCCCGCTGGAGCCGTTCGCCTTCTGGCCCGCCGTGCTGGCCGATTTGGAGGAGAATGATGCAATGCTCATCTCCTTTTTACGCGGCACCCGGGCCTACTGTGACGGCAAGCGCGTGCTGTTTGAGTGCAGCGACGCCTTCCGCGATTATATCCGCAATAACCGGGAGGTCAGCAAGCGTCTTAAGGAAACTATCTACCGTGTATCGCGCACCAAGTACAGTATCGGCCCCTATGAGGAGCCAAAGACCGACGACACCACCGTTTCCGTCAGCCTGGATGAGACCCTGCACACGATGCAGGCGCTTGGTGTCGATTTGAAAATCGTTGATAAATAATTATTTTTGGAGGATATAACCATGAAAGCAAGACTGCCCAAGGGCTATGGCCGACCCGATCCCAACGCCATGATGCGTCAGGTCCAGAAGATGCAGGACGACATCCGCGCCAAGCAGGAGGAGCTCGAAGCCAAGGAGTACACCGGCACCGCTAGCGGTGAGATGGTCACTGTCACGATGAACGGCAAGCATGAGATCACCGCCGTCAAGATCAAGCCCGAGGCCGTCGACCCCGATGATATTGAAATGCTTGAGGATCTGATTGCCGCCGCCGTCAATAGCGCTGCCGCTGCCGTTGACAAGGACTCCGAGGAGGAGATGTCCAAGATGACCGGCGGTCTGAACATCCCCGGTCTGGGCTAAGAGGCTGCCTATGTTCAACAACAATGTTGAGCCGCTGGAAAATCTGATCGACCAGTTTGCCCAGTTTCCCGGCATTGGCCGCAAAAGTGCGGTGCGTATGGCCTATCAGGTCATGTCGATGCCGCCCAAGCAGGCCATGGAGCTGGCCAAGGCGATTGAGCACGCCAAAAGTGACCTGCACCGCTGCCGCATCTGTCAGGACTACACCACCGGCGATGTCTGCAAGATCTGCGCCTCCCAGAAGCGTGACCGCAGCATCATCTGCGTGGTCGAGGGCCCGCGCGACATCAAATCGATTGAGCGCACCCACGAGTACAACGGCCTGTACCATGTGCTGCACGGCCTGATTTCGCCGATGGATGGCATCGGTGCAGATCAGCTCTGCATCAAGGAGCTGCTGGCCCGTCTGAATGACACCGTCAAGGAGGTCATCATGGCCACCAGCCCGACGGTTGAGGGCGAGGCCACGGCGATGTATATCGCCAAACTCATCAAACCTCTGGGCATCAAAACGACCCGCCTGGCCTATGGCCTGCCCGTCGGCTCGAGTCTGGAATACGCCGATGAGACGACGCTGTACCGTGCCATGGCCGGACGCGGCGAGATGTAAAAAAATTCCTGTACCGCTTTTGCCGGTACAGGTTTTTTATTGTAGCTTTATTTCAGCAGACTGTAATCCCGCAGACAGCGCTGTACACCCGTCAGGGTATCGTCAAAGCCGACACCCGCTGCCGCACGCAACCTGCCGCCGTCCATCAGCAGGCTGCGCGGCCAGTCTGCCGTCTCTATGACAGGGTGGATGTCCAGCAGCGCACAGGCGCGCCGGATCGTCGTGACCATGTCGCAGTCGTTCTCGCTGCCAAAGTTGTACACACCGCCCGGCAGTTCCATGGCCTGGGTCAGCCGCTCCACGGCCTCCCGCACATAAGTGATGCCGCGGTAGTCCCGCGCCGAAAACCGCAGCGTCTCCTGCCGCATAGCAGCGGTCAGCAGGTTCAGCAGGAAGTTACCGCGGATCGGCAGGCCGTACCCGGGCAGGTCGTACATCCAGGCCGCCCGCAGCAGCACGGCATCGGGCAAAATATCCAGCACGCGCTGCTCCATCTCCTGCTTGTGGCGGCCATAGACGTTGGCGGGGGAGAGCGGTGTATCCTCGTCAAACGGCCCGTGCTCAGTAAGGCCCGTGTAGACCTGGTCAGAGCTGAACGCAACCAGCTTTGCGCCGCTTTTTTGCGCTGCAGCCGCCATCCAGCACGGCAGCAGAACGTTGGCGCGGTAGGACTCGTCCGGGTGCTTTTCGCTGTAGCCCGTGTCGGAGAGTGCCGCCGTGTGTACGATCACGTCCGGCTGCTCGCGCCGCACCCAGTCGGCCACGGTCTGCTCATCCGCTGCGGCCAGCATTCCTTTGGGGAAGGCGCACAGCTCGTACCGCCCCGCCAGCTGGGTCATGATGCGTGCCCCCACAAAGCCGCCCGCGCCGGAGACCAATAGCTTTTTCATGTCTTTTCCCTCGCAATACGATTTTTGTCTTTATTGTACCGTTTTTGCGCAGCTGTTGCAAGCGGCTTGACAAATTCCGCGCCGGTTTGTATAATAGAAACACCTAAAACAGGTGTGGATTTTTACAGTTCTGATACTACTTTTCGCCACACAGCGCTTTCTTTCCGGGAAAGCGTTGTGTGGTTTTTGTTGTGCCAAAAGGAGAAGCCCATGAACGATACCTTCATGAAAGAAAAGCCGATTTTTCCGCTGCTGACCTCAATGGCCCTGCCCATGGTCGTCTCGATGCTGGTCAATGCACTGTACAACATCGTGGACAGCCTCTTTGTCGCCCGCATCAGTGAGGAAGCCATGACTGCGCTGTCCCTCGTCTACCCGGTGCAGAACCTTATCAACGCGATTGCCATCGGCTTCAGCATCGGCATTGCCGCGCTGATCTCTCTGCATCTCGGTGCAGGCAACAAAGAAAAGGCTGACATGGCCGCCACCCACGGCATGGTGCTTTCGCTGATCCACGGCGTCGTGATTTCCATCGTCTGCACCGCCATCATGCCGCGGTTCCTGCGCTCCTTCACCAGCGACGAGACTGTCATTGCCATGGGCGTGACCTACTCCCGCGTTGCCTTTATGTTCGCCGTCGTCATCATGGCCGCCATGGCGTTTGAGAAGATCTTTCAGGCGGTGGGCCGGATGAACATTACGATGATCGGCCTGATGGGCGGCTCGGTCTGCAACATCATTCTGGACCCGCTGTTGATTTTCGGCATCGGCCCGTTCCCCAAAATGGGCATTGCCGGTGCGGCGCTGGCTACCGGCATCGGCCAGATGCTCCCCGTCATCTTCTATCTGATCGTCTACTTCGTCAGCCCTATCCCGGTCAGGCTGCGCTCCGGCTGCCTGAAGCCGGACGCCAAAATGGCCCTGCAGCTCTATTCCATCGGCGTACCGGCCATCCTGAATCTAGCGCTGCCCTCGGTGCTCATCACCTTCCTAAACTCGCTGCTGGCCGTCTACTCTCAAAGCTATGTCGTCGTGCTGGGTATCTACTATAAATTACAGACCTTCCTGTACCTGCCCGCCAACGGCATTGTGCAGGGTCTGCGCCCCATCATCGGCTACAACTACGGCGCGGGGGAGTATGACCGCGTCAAAAAGCTCTACCGCACGTCCATGGGCATGTGTGCCGCCATCATGGCCGCGGGCACGGTGCTCTGTCTGGCGCTGTCCGGCCAGCTGATCGGGCTTTTCAGCTCGAACGCCGAGACCATCGCCATCGGCACGTCGGCCCTGCGCATCATCTGCGTCGGCTTCATCGTCTCAACGATTTCAGTCGTCGCCTCCGGCTCGCTGGAGGGTCTCGGCATGGGCGTGCAATCGCTTGTCATCTCGCTGTGCCGTTACATCGTTGTCATCATGCCGCTGGCCTGGCTGTTCTGCCGCCTGCTGGGTGCCGACGGCATCTGGAACGCCTTCTGGGTGACCGAGGTCATCACGGCGGGCATTTCAATGGTCGTATACCACAAGAGCGTGAAGCTGAAATAAACCAACAGGAGCCTGACCACAGCCGGTTAGGCTCCTGTTTTATATAAGTAAAAGGCTTTCCCTGAGGGGGAAGCCTTTTTCGTTACGCCTGCTCCTGCACGTACCGAATAAACGCATCGCGCTCCGCGGTGGAGCGCACAACGGCCGTGTACATCCAATCGCCCATGTCCAGGCGCAGCGCCTGGGGAATGCGCTCACACATCCGCATACGGGAGCCGTACTTGGCCATGATCTGCGCATGGGTGTGCTTGTACTCATGGCAGTCGCGGCGGCCTGCGTAGACGCAGAAATACTTCGGGCCGTCCAGCTCGGCGTTGCGTACCTCGTCGTAGCAGACCATGTCCGCCCAGATCTGGTAGCAGTCCACCGAGTTCGCATAGTTGATCATGTCGGGCGTGTAGCCGCCTGCGGGGCGCATGTTGACCTCCAGCGCGACGTAGTCGCCCTTTTTGCCAAGACCCGGCTTGTCCTCATTCAACTGGAAAAACTCGCAGTGGAAGAAGCGGCTCTTTGCGCCGAACGCCTTGATGGTGCGGAAGCCCACATCCTTCAGCGCAGCGGGCACGGACTTCTGCGTCCAGTAGGAGAGGTCGCCGTTCTGACTGACGATGTCCAGCAGCGGGGTGGGGAACACGTTGGAGGTGTAGAACAGCGGCACGCAATGGCTGTCGGCCACACCGTCAAAGCTGACGATGGTGCCGTTGATGTACTCCTCCATAATGTACCGGACGTTATGCGGCTCGGCGTAGAATTCTTTCAGCTCAGTAAAATTGCGCAGCTTGTAGGTCGCCTCGGCACCGCAGCCGTTATCCGGCTTGACGATGACCGGATAGCCGACCTCCTTGATAAAGGCACGGGCCTCGGCCAGTGTGCTGACAATATGGTAGCGCGCCACCGGTACGCCCGCAGCGATGTAGCTTTCCTTCATTTTGCTCTTGTACTTGATGCGCTCGATGAAGTCATTCTTTGCACCGGTATTGATGTTGAAATCCGTGCGCAGCTGGGCGTCCATCTCCAGCCAATACTCGTTGTTGGACTCGATCCAGTCGATCTTGCCATAGTGGAAGGTAAAGTACGCGACAGCGCGGAGCATCTCGTCGTAATTGCCAAGATCATTCACGCGGTAATACTCAGTCAGGCACTGCTTCAATTCCCAGGGAATCTCGTCAAACGGAGCATCACCGATGCCCAGCACATTGACGCCGTTGCGGTGCAGACGGTCACAGAAATTCCAGTAGGTCTTGGGAAAATGCGGGCTGACAAAGATAAAATTCATCGGGTACTTCAACTTCCTCTCTCAAATTTCACACAAACCGGCGTCACACAAAGCGATTCTGTGCAGCGTCATACTCATAGCCGATCTCGCGCAGGGCCGCACACAGCGCGTCACGGTCAGTCTCCTCACGGTCACACAGCGCGTCCAAACTGGCGTCGCGGTCCCGCAGTTGGGTGTTTACATAGCTCAACAGCATTACAGGGTCACGGGGGAGCATAGACTCACCTCCTAAAAAGCAAGCGTAAAAGAGAAAAAGCCGGTCACACGATGTGACCGGCATTTTTTCCTTCCAATCAGACCGCGCGGGTAACTTTACCAGAGCGCAGGCAGCGGGTGCAGGCGTAGATATACTTCGGGGAACCGTCCACGATCGCCTTCACGCGCTTGACATTGGGGTTCCAGGTACGGTTGCTCCGACGATGAGAGTGAGAAACCTTGATACCGAACGTGACACCCTTGCCACAGCAAGAACATTTGGCCATAATTGCTTGCACCTCCTTTTCAATAGCTTTAATAGTATAGCGTATACTGCGCAAAAATGCAAGTGTTTTGACAGAAAAAATTTTGTTTTTTTTCATAATTTTGCGTTTTTGTTTGATTCAGGCGCTAAATATTGTGTTTTCGGTGCCTACAGGGCTTGTCTTGCCGCCATTTCTACGATATAATAGACTAAGCTTTTAATGGGGTGGTGTTACCTTTTGAACGGATTGTTGTCTCCCGCAGTGATCGTGCAGTATCTGCTGCGCGCTGTTGTCGTGCTCATCACCATCCCGTTTCATGAGTCGGCCCACGCGCTGGCCAGCCACCTGCTGGGTGATGACACTGCCGTGCGCGCCGGGCGTCTCTCGATGAATCCGCTGCGCCACTTCGACCCGCTGGGTGCCCTGTGCATGCTGGTGGGCGGCGTCGGCTGGGCCAAGCCCGTCTCGATCAACCCGTACAACTATAAGAACCCCAAGGTCGGCATGGCGCTGTCCGCCGCCGCAGGGCCTGTCAGCAATCTGCTGCTGGCGTGGGTGTCGATGATCCTGTACAAGCTGTGCTGGTACAGCGGGCTGGGGGACGCCGTGCCCGTGCTGACGATGTTCCTATATTATATGGTAGCCATGAATCTGAGCCTGGCGGTTTTCAATCTGCTGCCGGTGCCGCCGTTTGACGGCAGCCGCATTGCGCTTTTGTTTTTGCCGCAGCGGCTCTATTTCAGAGCGATGAAATATGAGCGATATATTATGCTGGCCGTGCTGGCACTGGTGTTTTTGGGTCTGCTGGACGCGCCGCTGTCCTGGCTTGTCAACGGTATGTGGCGGCTGATGCTGCACCTGACAGGCTTTGTGGAGCTGCTTTGGGGGTATTGAGTTTTTGCCGGAAGTTCTGACATTTAAAATAGAAGATTTTGAGGGCCCGCTGGATTTGCTGCTGTACCTGGTGGGCAAAAATAAAATGAACCTCTATGATGTCAACATCATGGAGCTGATCGAGCAGTACACCGCTGCCATCCGGGAGATGCAGCAGGACCGGATGGAGATTTCCAGCGAGTTCATCGACATGGCGGCGCATCTGGTGCAGATGAAAAGTGCCCTGTTGCTGCCGCGCAGCCCCGAGGCCGAGCGCATGAAGGCCGAGCTGACGGGGCGTTTGATCGAGTACAGCGCCTGCAAGGAGGTGGCCGCCCAGCTGGGCAGCCGTGCCCGTGACCTGTACACCGTAGCCCGTGAGCCGATGCCGCTGGTCGGCGCTGCCGAATACACCCGCCGCCATGACCCGAACTGGCTCGTGCAGGCATGGTTCAATCTGATGGGCCGCAGCACCCGCAAGAAAAAGCCCACGCAGGAAAAGTTTGAGCCGCTCGTCACCGCGCCGTTTGTCTCCGTCGCCAGCCGCGTCTCCCACATGCTGCGCGGCTTGCTCAAGGGCAGCCTGCAAAAAATGGGCCAGCTGTTCAGCCACGAGGAAAGCCGCAGCACAAACGTAGCGACCTTCCTGGCGCTGCTCGAGCTCATCCGCGCAGGACGCGTCAAGGTCGACGACAGCGGCACCTTGCAGCTGGACCGCACACACCGCAGAAGAAAGGACAAAACGCCATGACAGAACGACAGGAGCTCGGCTCTCTTGAAGCCATGCTGTTTGCCCACGCCGAGCCTGTGGAGACCGCCCGCCTGGCCGACGCCCTGCGGCTGGACGCCGACGAGGTCACCACGCTTTTGCAAAAGCTGCAAAAGCGCTACGATGAGCAGGAGAGCGGCATGGTCATTCTTTACTTCGAGCCTGACCGCTGGCAGATGACGACCCGCCCGTACTACGGCGAGATGGTCAAGCGCATTCTGGACACCCGCCGCAACGCGCCGCTTTCGCCCGCCGCACTGGAGGTACTGGCCGTCATCGCCTACAATCAGCCCGTCTCCCGCAGCTTTATCGAGCAGGTACGCGGCGTTGACTCGTCGTCCACCGTCACCAAGCTGTTGGACAAGGGACTGATCGAGGAGGCGGGCCGCCTGGACCTGCCCGGCAAGCCGGTAGCTTTCCAGGTCACGGACACATTTCTGCGCGTCTTTGGCCTCGGCAGTCTGGCCGACCTGCCGCCGCTTCACGGCGAGGCTGCCGAGAGCGCCGAGCCGGAAGAGACGGAAGGCGACGACGGTCAGCTGGAATGGAAGTGATTGCTTATGGCCATTCTGTTGTTCCTTCTCCGACTGATCGGCTGGGTGCTGCTGGCGGTGCTCTTGCTGTTGCTCGTCGCCCTGCTGATACCGCTGGGCGTTCGGTTTGTGTACCGCCCGGGCAGCGTGCGGGCCACGGCCTGCTACGGACCGCTGCACTTCACGCTCTGGCCGCGCAAGGGCCAGCCGGAAGCACTGAAAAAGCCCGCCTCCGCCGCACCGCCCGGGCAGACCGTGCGCAAGACGACGGACGGCGAACAAGCGTCCCTCACCGTGGAGGTCAAGCCGGACAAGCCCGCCGCAAAGCCCGCACAGACCGTCGCCCGGCAGCCCGCGGCGCAGGGGAAGCCCGAAGCGCCGAAGCCTGCTGACAGTGTCCCCACTGAAAGCGCCGATGCTGAGGGCAGCGCGAAAAAGAGCGGTCTGCCGTTCGGCATCTCGGCGCGCATCGACGCCGCTATGCAGCTGCTGTCCAATGACCCGATGGCATTTGCCCGGTGCATGCTGGGCCACACAGGCTGGCTGGGGCGTCATCTGCTGCGTTCGGTGCGGGTGTCCGGGCTGGACATCTTCTGGACCGTGACCGCCGACGAGGCCAGCGCCACCGCCGAGCTGTTCGGCGCCGAAATGGCGCTTGCCAACAATCTGCTGGCTCTGGTCCAGCAGTACATCCGCGTACAGAGTGACCGCCTCTGGCTCGAGCCGGATTTCACCGGCGAGCGCGCAGGGGAGCGTATCGTCTCGTTCCGTCTGACGTCCTGCGCCGCCGTGCTGCTCTGGCTCGTCATCCGGCTGCTGCACCGTCTGTGGAAGGACCCGCAGCTGCAGCCCGCCGCAAAGGCATAAACGATTTCTTTTTTCGATAAAAGGAGGAACTTACAATGGCTGAACATCCTATTCAAGGTCTGATGGGCGTCACCATCGAGAAAATCCGCGACATGGTCAACGCCGAGACCATCATCGGCGACCCGATCCATGTGGATGACACCACCATCATCCCGGTCTCCCGCGTCACCTTCGGGTTTGTGTCCGGCGGCTCCGACGTCGGCCCCAGCTCCAACAAGCAGATGTTCGGCGGCGGCAGCGGCGCAGGCGTCTCGGTCACGCCGGTGGCATTCCTCGTCGTTTCCAACGGCAATGTGCGCACCGTCCAGCTGGTGGAGAAGGTCTCCGCCGTTGACAACGTTATAGCCTCACTGCCGGAGCTGGTGGACAAGGTCGCTGCGCTCATCAAGAAAGAAAAGCCGGGTGCTGACGCACCCGCCGAATAAGGAGTATAAATTTTAATGGCAGAACAACGTATTCAAAAGGTACTGGCCGACCAGGGCATCTGCTCCCGCCGCGAGGCCGAGCGCCTGATCGCTGCGGGCAAGGTCAAGGTCAACGGCCACCCGGTCACTCTGGGCGACAAGATGGACCCCGACTATGACAAGGTCATGATCGACGGACAGACACAGCGCATCGTGCGCAAGCGCCAGTACACCTATATCATGCTGCACAAGCCCCGCGGCTATCTGACGACCCGCTCTGACGACCGTGGCCGCAAGACCGTCATGGATCTTGTTTCCGATGTGCCCGCCATGCTGCGCCCGGTGGGCCGCCTGGACAAGGACAGCGAGGGGCTGCTGCTCATGACCGATGACGGCGCGTTCATCAATATGCTGACCCACCCGTCCGGCGGTGTCGGCAAGCTGTACCGCGTCACGGTCAATCCCCGCGCCACCGAGCAGCAGATCATCGAGATGTCGTCCGGCGTTGTGCTGGATGACGGCGTCAAGACCAGGCCCTGCGTCATCCACGTCGTGGTCGATGAGCCGGGCCGCAGTGTGCTGGAGATCACCCTGCACGAGGGCCGCAACCGCCAGATCCGCCGCATGTGCTCCGCTGTCGGCCTGCAGGTCGTGCGCCTGCGCCGCAGCGCCGAGGGCCCCGTCAAGCTCGGCATGCTGCAGCCCGGCGAGTACCGTGAGCTGAAAAAGAGCGAGATCAATGCCCTGCGCAACGCAGCCATGAAATCTGCCGGCAAAGGGGAGAGCCGTGCTGCCAGCCCGGCCCGCCGTCCCGGCCCCCTTAAAAAGCGCACAAATTCTGACTAAAATTGCAGAAAATTCTGAAAAATGTGCAATATTCCACTTGTGGAAACGTCGCGAACGTAGTATAATTCAATTAAATGGCGGATTTTTTGTAAAGTATTTTTATAAAAAACAGTCAGCTTTACCATAGGAGGAAACTGTATGGCAGCAAATAAGCCCGGCAAGGCAGAGATCCTTGCAGCATTTTTTGATGACGGCACCTACTCGCCGCTGTTTACCGACGGCGCAGTGAGTGCTGCTTACGGCTGTGCAAACGGCCAGAACGCCTACGTCGTGTTTGAGGACGGTTCTCCCGTCGGCGTGCAGGATATTGAAAAGAATATCCGCGTGCTGGAGATGGCCGCCGAGACCGGCGCACCGGTTGTTACGTTCTATGATTCCACGGGTGCCAAGCTTGAGGGCGGTCTTGATCTGCTCAACGCCAACGCCCGCCTGACCGCAGAGATCGCGCGCGTTTCCGGCGTTGTGCCTCAGGTCGCCGTTGTCACCGGTACCTGCGCCGGTACCAACGCCATCAACGCCGCTGCCGCGGACGTCTGTGTCATGGCAGAGGATGCCGAGCTGTTCCTGAACGCTCCGTTCAACGCTGAGGACAAGGTTGCAAACGCCGGCTCTGCCGCGTTTGCCGCCAAGGCCGGTGTCGCCGCCGTTACCGCTGCGGACGCCGTTGCCGCCGCCAAGCAGGCCGCCTCCATCGTCGCCCTGCTGCCCGCCAACAATCTGGCCGGTCCTGCACTGTTCGACTTTGCCGCTCCCTCCAAGGCTCTTGACCTCGTCAAGTACTCCGCGGCCGACGCAATCGCCGCTCTGGCCGATGAGGGCAGCACTGTGGAGCTGTACGCAGGCTACGGCAAGAACATCGTCACCGCGCTGGCCACCATCAACGGCAGCGCCGTTGGTATCCTGGCCACCGAGAAGGCCGCCCTGTGCCACAAGTGCACCGCCAAGGCTGCCCGCTTCGTTCGTCTGTGCGATGCCTACAGCATCCCCGTTGTGACCGTCGTCAACACCGAGGGTTTCGGCAAGAGCGAGGGCGACGATCAGGCTGGCGGCATCCGTCAGGCTGCCCGTATGGCCGGTGTCTACGCCGAGGCTACCACCGTCAAGGTCGCAGTACTGGCCGGTGAGGCCGTCGGCCCTGCCTACACGGTCTTTGCCGCCTGCGCTGACTGGCGTGTTGCCGTGCAGGGCTGCACCGTAGCCCCGCTGGCTCCCGAGGCCGCTGTCACCGTTCTGTACAAGGACGAGATCTTCGCTTCCGATAACATCGTCAACGCCACCAAGGCCAAGGCTGCCGCCTATGCCAAGGAGGTCTGCAGCGCCAATGCCGCTGTGGCCAACGGTGCTGCTGACGCCATTGCCGATGCTGCCACCGCCCGCGGCGCTGTCGCTCAGGCTTTGGATATGCTGGCCAGCAAGCGCACTGTGCGCCTGGCTAAGAAGCACGGCAATATCACGCTGTAATCATCAACCTTGAAATAGGGAGGACTTTTCCATGAAAAACCTGATCGTTACCGTTAACGGCGTTGCTTATAATGTCACCGTTGAGGAAGGCACCGGCGCTCCTGTTGCCGCTGCTGCTCCTGTTGCTGCCCCCGCAGCCGCTCCGGCTCCCGCCGCTGCTCCTGCACCTGCTGCCGCTCCTGCCGGTGCCGCCGGTGCCGTCTCCGTCACCGCTCCCATGCCCGGTAATATCCTGGATGTCAAGGTCAAGGCCGGTGACTCCGTCAAGGCTGGCGACACCCTGCTGATCCTCGAGGCCATGAAGATGGAGAACGAGATCAGCGCTCCGCAGGACGGCACCATTGCCAGCG
>ERZ827088.1565-NODE-1565-length-27717-cov-4.822862_pt1 | contig 27717 bp, 24 predicted proteins | sample MGYA00519922_ERZ827088 | MGnify/ENA primary metagenome ERZ827088 (study PRJEB31778, sample SAMEA3449254) | human gut metagenome | biome: human gut; feature: human-associated habitat; material: faeces | place: United Kingdom | collected 2010/2012 ...
GTAGGATCAGGACGTGTTGCTACAATCATTGAGTAATTTACGCGATGGCAATGAGCCAAATAAATAAGTAAAAATATAGCCCAGGAACGAGCTTGCTTGTTTCTGGGTTTATTTTTGCTTATTTATTGGGAGAAGTTCGGGATGAACAAGCCACGAAGTGGCACGTACTGAATGTACGAGTTAGTTCGTAATTATTGGATTGTATGAGTAAGTATATATGATCAGAAAACTATTGAATTTACATAATAATTCATAACATATACTAGTTTTGCCATAAAGACCTGGACTTTTAATAGAATTTATGTTATCATTTTTAATATACATTAAGGAGGCTCTTTTATGGCAAATGCGATAGATTTGTTCTGTGGGGCAGGTGGTTGTTCAGAAGGATTGATTCAAGCTGGATTTCATATTTTGTTTAGTTCAGATATTAGTGAAATGGTTGAAGTAACATATAAACACAGACATGAACAATTAGGATTGATTCAAGGACAAAACACATGGTTTGAAAGAGCAGATATTAGAGAATTAACAGGAGATATAATTAGAGAAAAAATAGCTAATCTTGAGATTTTTAGAAATCATGATATTCCTGAAATAGATTTAATAATTGGTGGACCAAGTTGTCAAGGTTTTAGTCGCTGTGGTAGAAGGGATAGAAATGATCCACGAAATATGCTTTTTGGTGAATATGTAAGAGTAATAAATGAAGTGCGTCCACGTTATATTGTTCTTGAGAATGTAGAAGGATTTATGGATATGCAATTTATAGGCTATGTAGGAATAACTGGTAGGAGATATCCTGATGGCAGTGTAACACCTACATTATTACGATCTGAGCTTGAACTTATTGGATATCGAACATTAGAGCCTAGGATACTTAATGCAGCCGATTATGGTGTCCCCCAAAGAAGAAACAGAGTTATTTTTATCGGCTATAGAGATGGAGAGCGTGAACCGAGGTATCCGGCTCCAACAACTGCTGATAATTATATTTCATTAAGGGAAGCAATTGGGGATCTGATTAATGATAGAACTATAAGAAATAGAGTTAACCGAACCTTGAGTGAATATCAACGTGAGAGTAGAGCAGGTAGAACGCCACACTTTATTACAGGAGCCCCGATTTCTGTTGGTAGAAATGTAAACAGTATTTCGTGTCGCGAATTACCAAATGCTTCACCTATTGTTACAGAAAGATTCGCATTGTTTAATCAAGGAGAAACTGGGACAAATTTAAGACGAAGAATAAGGGAACATGGCATTGACATTTCAAATTATAATAATTTAATTGAGTTATGTTGTAGATCTTTTGGAATGGATGCTGATAATGTGGTGGAGTTATTTAGAAATGGAATGCCGACGGATGATCAACTGGATGTTTTGCTCACAAAAAAAAGTATGCGGAGTAGATGGAATCCTGATTTGCCATCTGCAACTGTAGTAAGTATTCCAGATGATTATATTAGCCCATGGGAGCCAAGAACATTTAGTGTGAGGGAAATGGCAAGATGTCAATCCTTTGATGACTCATTTGAATTTTTAGGTAAAAGAACAACTGGTGGATTACTACGAAGAACTGAGATCCCACAATGTACACAAGTGGGTAATGCTGTTCCACCACTTCTTGCAAAGGCTGTAGTACGTGAAATTAGAAATGTATTAGAGGAACAAATATAAAGGATAGGTATATCTATCCTTTATATTTTTTTGTGAAGAAATGTAAAATATGAATAAATTACATTTAGAAGCAAGATTCGAGATTACGTTAATTAATGTATCAAGATGACTATGACATGTACTTGACAAAGAATTTTTGTTCAAAATTTTCTTGATTGAATTTCCATTTCCATTTACACTTGGTTGTCCTTAATAATTACTGCCGCTTTAATTTCTTACTCGTGCTACACATATAGATGAACGTGAAAGTTTAGCGAGATTCGCAGTTGTATGTTGGCAAAAGTATAGGAAAATAATCTTGCATTATTTATGTTATATTCCAAATGACCAATAGTAATATCTGCCTTAAATGCAGTAGAGGTGTAAATCATATCCAATAGCATAGGAATTTGTGTATTATCAGTTCAATTAGGATTGCATTGAATGATGTGTATTTCAATATATGAAAAAATTCTAGTAAATCAGGCGTTAAGAACAATTAAATAATTATATATATTTTGAGTGCGTAGTTGAACAGGTTGACCATTTTTATCATCATTCAGGATAAGATCTGATCTATTACATATTTCAGTTTATTGAGAAAGCAACTCAAGTTAAAACGGATTAAATATTTAAAGAAAACAGTAATTAAATTACCATGACAGCTGGTATCAGTGTTTTAGGAGGTTTAATTATAACTGTGCGCCTAGTTATGTAACAGAGATTTAAATGCTGGTATACTTCAATTAGCACCTCTATCTAATACCTTATTTTGTGTTCGGCTATGTTGGATATTGGTTAAATAGAATATTGAGACAGGGGATTATTAGTCATAAAAAAGTATATATTGTTAAAAATAGACTTTTAAGATGCTTTATGTTATTATTTATATTACATATAAATTATCATATATAGCAAATGTAATAGAATTATTTGGGAGAATGGATTGTTATTAAGAAGGATAACTAGTTATATATATTAGGAATAATTTTGAAATTAATAATTGATACAAAGACAAAAATTGAATTGAAAATAGAGAAAAAATATCGATTTTTGTAGAAGGGAATAAGAAGTAGATTGGTGACTATTTGTTATTTGCAATAGAATTATTTATATTAGATAATGATATAAGTTTATTAGAACTGTAAATATTGATATTAGAGGAAGGGCGTATTTTGATAATTTATATGAGGATATATAAAAGAATGCTAGATAGAGTAAGTAGATGTAAAAAGAGGAAATGTAGCGTTGCTGTTATTGGAAAAGGCTGTGGTAAATAAGTATTAAGCTAGTATAGGAGGAGACTATGTCAATAAAGGATGAAATACAAGGCCCATCAGGGTATCTGAAGAAAGTAAGAGATGAATATATGCCAGACACAAAAAAGATGGCGGAGTTGGCGTTTGCGCATTTTTCAGAAGGAGCGGGAGTTGAACTTACACCTGAATATGTATCTGAAAATGCTGATGAGGTTTTAAAGTCTTTGTTTTTAGCAGAAACAGAAATATTTCAATATAAAAATGATGAAATTATGCGTCGAGTACTACCATATTATTATAGCAATATATATAGGCAAAATGATGCAAAGTATGTAGAAACAAGTGCAAAAATTAAAGAGTTAGTTTCTATTTTTGAAAAATGTAAAGAACAATCTTATACTGTTGAAATGTTTATAGATGGGGTATCAAAGATTACGACGCCTATAATTGATACAGTTTCATTTTCTCAAAAACAATCTGCAAAATGTAGAGTAGGGGAAACCTTACAGAATCATCTTGCAAATATTTTTGATATTTGTAAGGTCCCGTATGAGACACAACAGCAAAAAATTGAAGGTGGAACTATAATGGACTTTGTTATTCCCAATGTGGCTGCGATTGAGGAAATGCCAGACCAAGTTATTAATATTGAATGTCAAACTACGTTAAAGGATAGATTTAGACTAACAACTGGAAAGTCAACGGATGCTAAGATCAAGAGATATCTTGCGACAGTAACTGGTGCTGGAATAGTAACAAAAAGAGATATAAATGATTTTAGTGTAGACAAGGTAAAAGAAATTATTATGGATAATAATGTTACTTTAGTTGTTTTTTCTGAGGTAAAACATAGAATTATTCAAATGTTGGAGACTACAAAAGATAGAATTGAGAGAGGAAAGCCTGTAAACAATGCAACAATTACATTAGAAGAGTTAGATAAGCTTATTAAGCTAAGCAGTAAAAAAATTATAACATACTCGGAATTAATTAAAAGAGATATAAAGAGTGCTAAAGTATACTGGAATTAGTTGGTGAAATAATGGATTACATAGAAAAAATGCAAGGTATGTTGTCAGATGGATATTCTATGGATGAAGTGGCGGAGAATTTATATTTGAACTATCATTCTGTTATCAATACAGATGAGGTATATCGATTAAGAAAAGCAATAGCAAAAAGATATAATTGCAATCTTAATGATGTTAAATTAATTGGTTCTTCACATACGGGATATACATACAAAAAGGGGAAACTCTTGAAGAGAGATAATCCCAAGGACTATGATTTTGCAATAATAAACCCAGATGTGTTTATAAGATTTTTTCACATGGTTGATATTAATAAAATCATGGACAATGATAAAAGAATGTATATTAATGGAATACTACATGGGAAATTGCATCCGCTTCATGCAGGAAAAGAATTCCTTTTAAAGTTGGAAAAAAAGAATAATGCAATAATGAGAGAGCTATCTATTTTAAAACATGTTTCTGTATGTTTTTATTTATCTGAAAAAGATTTTATTGATGGTTTAGTGAATTATAATAGTGAGTTATATACAGGTGAATTAAGAAGAATAAGCAAACAGAAAAAATCAGGTGATGCCATAGGTGATGAAATTGGTGAACTAGTGAAATTTTCTGATTTAAAGATTATTGATAAGTTGGAGGATTAGTCATGGAAGAAAAAAAAGAGGAGAAAAGTTTTTCATTAGGAAGATTGGATATTGTTGATTTGTATGAGTGGAAAAATTCGAAAAAGTTAGTGTATCAAACATATTTCCAGAGACAATTTGTATGGAGAGAAAAAGACAAAAAGGATCTAATTGATACGGTTATGCAAGGGCTTCCTATACCTGCTATCTTCATTTGTGATGCCGGAACAGATTTTACAAGCCTTTCTAAAAGATATAATGTTCTTGACGGAAGACAAAGATTAGAAAGTATTTTTGAATTTCTAGAAAATCAGTATGCATATGAAAATAAGTATTTCAAAGACTTTACAGAAGATGAAAAAAAGAAAATATTAAATTATAATATTACGCTAATTCAAATGTATATTGACCCAGATGATACTGCGAAGATAAAGGAAATATTTAAAAGATTAAATAAAAATGCATATAACTTGAATAAAATGGAAAAGCAATCAACACAGTTAGTTGAGTACGATTATATGATTATTGCTAAAATAGTTTCTGGAATAGTACAGTTTGAGAACATAGAGTCATATTTGGAGGAAATACACGATTTATTTAGCGAGGATGAAGATGAAGATTGTATGGAAATTACAGAATATTCAGAAATGGATGAGGAAGCAAAAGAAATCCCGGATGATGTTAAAGAAATATGTCGATGGGAGAATATTAGATATATAAACGCTTTGCTTACAAAGGATATAGTATTTAGTTCTTATGATAGGCAGAGACAAGTTGCACTTCAGTATTTTTTGAATGTTTTTTCGTGTATATTAAAGGGTGAAATGATAAATCGAAATGTATCCGAAAAGACAATTATTGCATTGTCAGATACTCCAAAGGAGATTATTGGAGAAAAATTAATTGAATGTAATAAAGCTTGTGAAAAAATTATTGAAATATATGAAGACATTAATGATTTTTGGAAAAATAAAACAAGCTTTTTTACATTGTGTTATGTATTAACGATGAATAAATCTGAAAAACCCGCCGAAGAAATTTGTGATTTATTAGAAGCATTTCAGGAGTCTGGTTCAGAAGAATGGCAACAATATTATGAGGCATCGAACCAAGGAGTAAATGATAAGAAGGCAAGAGAAACACGAGTAGAGTACTTAAAAAGAATATTAATATAAATGAAATGTGTTTTAGAAAACATATGGCTATTAATAACAGAAAGGATTGAGATAAAGAGTTCCTAAAATTATATTGATATTAAATAATAATTTCATGAAGGTGGGCGTGTTGCTCGCTTAGAATACATTGCTATAATCACTGAGTAATCACGTGCCTCGCATAGATTAAATATGGGGCAACAAGGTTTAGAGAAAGTCAAAGTATTTTTACGAGATGTGCAGTACTTTGTAGAGTATAGCCCCAATTAAATCATAAATATCACTAGGTAGGTCTTTCGACTTGTCTGGTTGAGACTGTTTCAAATCTAATGTAAACAGAAAATACGGAAACAATCAGGCAATGTAGCTGCTTCAAACCAATATTATTTACTTAAGATCTAGGTATATATCCTATATAGTTTTAATTAATAATTGTCTAGAATGTTGTGTTATAATATATAAGAACTATAGTTCTCACATATGGGTAAGGGAGGTGTTGCCGTTGAAAAGACTTTCTAAATAAGTTTTGAAGGCAATATTGACTTATGATGTACTCAAGTATGAAGGACCTTGTAGCCGGTAATTCGCCGTGTCTGTAAATACTGCTGATGCAAAAACCGCAGTTAAGGGACTGCCAAAGTGAAGCACATGTGTAAGAAACAATAATGGGTACACCAGTTGGTGGTATTGAGGTGAAGTAATAGTGGAGTTTAACCACGATAAAAAACGTTGAAATAGCGGAGTGCGGAGCCTTGCAGCATGTTAGAGTAAACAAAAACCTAGTAAAAGGGTTAGGACGCCTATTCCTAATCCTTTTATTTCGCAATAAATATATTTGTGAGAAATTTATAGTGTGATAAAAATGGGTTTAAAACGAGTTGGAGCTTTAGTTTGTCTTTAATGTGTGGGGTTCCAGAGGATTTCCTCTGGAACCCTTTTTTCATATTCTTGAAACCAAATCCCCACAATTCACTTTAATGTATGTAAAATGAAATAAAGGACGCTTTATTTTAAAATTACAGATATGCGCGCAGGAGAAAAAAGAATACAGAGAAAGCGTGTAAAAGAAATTCCAAACATTTGAAAATATGCTATGATGTAAGTATTCAAAATCATGTAAATCTGTAATGAGATAGTCATTTAAGAACTGGAGTTTACGGATTGATCAGAAATGTAATGACAACTTGCAGGAGAGCAAAATGGCACGAGACAAAAAGATAATCTACATCATAGAAGATGACGTGGCACTGAATCACGGAATTGAGCTGACGCTTGGAAATGAAGCATATGAGTGTCGTCAGTTTTTTACACTAGGTGAGATTCAGCATATAGAGCAGGCGGATCTTGTGATCCTGGATATTAATCTGCCGGACGGTAACGGATTTGACTACCTGAAACAAGTCAGAAAGATATCTAACGTGCCTGTCCTGATACTGACGGCGAACGATACGGAACTTGACGAGGTGATGGGACTGACGCTGGGAGCAGATGATTATGTTACAAAACCATTTTCACTCATGACGCTAAGGCTTCGTGTGAACAATCTGCTGGCAAGAGCAGGTGCCAGACAGGCAGAATATGCAAACAGATATGAAAAGCATGGTCTGGTTCTGGATTTCGGCAATTTACTGTTTCAGAAAAACGGTGTGGAAATCGAATTAAGTAAGACGGAGATCCGTTTATTGAAATATTTCACGGAAAATGAAGGGATCACGCTTCCCCGGGAAAAGCTGATCGACCATGTATGGCAGAATCAGCAGTATGTAGATGAAAATGCATTATCTGTCACTGTAAAAAGACTGCGGGATAAAATAGAAAGTCCCGGTGAGCGGCTGATCCATACTATATACGGTATTGGATATGTTTTTAAAGGATAGCGGTGCATCTGCCGGATAGCAGATATTTGTGATGGCAGCATAGGTGAAAACATGAAATATAGAAGAAACGAATATGAAATTTTAAATCAGATGCTGGATGATGCGATCGCAGGCACTTTTGAGGAAAACTGCTTTGATGAAAGTGAGCTTTCAAAATTGCAGACAAAGCTGATGCGTTATCTGACCTCGGCTTCGATGTCTGAAAAAAAGATTTGTGAAGAAAAGAATAACATAAAGGAGCTCATCACCAATATTTCGCACCAGACAAAAACACCGCTTACCAATATACTGATGTATGCGGAACTATTGACAGAGGCAGCGGAGACAGAGAAGGAAAAGGAATATGCCGGCGAAATATATGCGCAGGGGAAAAAGCTGGAAAGCCTGATCGGTGCACTTGTGAAAATGTCACGGCTTGAGACCGGGATCTTTCAATATGAGCAAAAGGTAACTGCTTATCAGGTGATCATCCAAAAAGTAGTGGAGCAGGCGCTCCCTAAAGCCTGCGCAAAGGAGATAACGATCCATGTAAAAGAGGGTGGCAGCTATCAGGCAAACATCGACGAAAAGTGGGTAGTGGAAGCAGTTTACAACATTCTGGACAATGCGATCAAGTATTCAGATGCAGGCACGGTGATTTCTGTGGAAGAGTTTTCCTATGAATTCTTTTCGGGAATACGGATTACAGATCAGGGTGTGGGCATTGCGGAAGAAGAAATTCCGTTATTGTTTGGGCGGTTTTACAGAGGAAAAACGGTGCATGACAAAGAAGGGATAGGTGTTGGCTTGTATCTGGCGCGTGAAATCGTGGAACATAACGGAGGATACATAAAGGTCAAGTCAGAAGTCTTAAAGGGTTCTATATTTGATATATGTTTTCCAAGATAATGTCATGCATTTCTTGTCATATATTTGTTTAGCAAATGTGCGGCTAAATAATCCGCGAAGCAGATTATAGCGATATCAATTTATCTGCGAAGCAGATTTTGCAAGGATTGTGGTTCAAAATATTGCAACATTGTAAGATTTGAGAAAGAATCTGGAAAGAACAATGCGATATGCTGGGTATTGTAAAAAATACGCAGCATTTTTAATTGCTGTATATTTGCGTAGCAAATGTACGACCAAATAACCTGTATGGCAGGTTATAGTTAATTGCTAAACTACAATGGAAAGGAAAGTAAAATGGAAATTTTAAGAACAGAAAATCTGAAGAAATATTATGACCAGAATATGGTATGCGTGAAAGCATTGGATGGCGTGGATCTGTCGGTAGAGCAGGGAGAATTTGTAGCAATCGTCGGTACATCCGGAAGCGGAAAGTCCACACTTCTGCATATGCTGGGAGGACTTGACCGCCCTACAGCAGGTACTGTGTTGGTAGATGGGAAAAGGATCTTTGACCTGAAAGAAGAAGAATTGACTATTTTCAGAAGAAGAAAGATCGGTTTTGTATTTCAGGCATATAATCTTGTTCCGGTGTTGAATGTGTATGAGAATATTGTGCTGCCGATCCAGTTAGACGGCAGCAGAGTGGATGAGGCATTTATAGAGCAGATAATTGAAGTACTGGGTCTTACCGAAAAGAAAAACAGTCTGCCGAATCAGCTCTCCGGCGGGCAGCAGCAGAGGGTGGCGATCGCGAGAGCACTTGCCACAAAACCGTCTATTATCCTGGCAGATGAGCCGACCGGAAATCTGGATTCCAAGACAAGTCAGGATGTATTGGGTTTGCTTAAGGTAACCGGGCAGAAATTTAAACAGACGATCGTTATGATTACACATAACGAGGAGATCGCGCAGATGGCTGACCGTATCATCCGTATTGAGGATGGACGCATTTTAGCGGGAGGGGGTCAGATCCATGCGTAAGGTGCAAAACGGAAGATGTATTGCGAATATCAGTAAAAAGAGCATACTGGCAAATAAAAAGAGAAACAGTATCCTGCTGGCAGCAATCATTTTGACAACGGTCATGCTCAGCACTTTGTTTACGGTGGCAAGCAGTCTGATCAAATCGCTTGAAACTGCAACCTGTTATCAGGTCGGTACATATACACATGCAGGTTTCAAGTATCTGACACAGGAAGAGTATGATAAGCTGAAAACAGATACAAAAATCTACGATCTGTCCTATAATATCATACTTGGTGAAGTATTAAATGAAGAATTATCTGAAGACTATACGGAGGTCAGATACACGGAGCCTCTTTGCGCAAAGCAGAGCTATTCTTATCCGGAGACAGGAACGCTGCCTCAAAAATACGAGGAAGTGGCAACCTGTACCGCGGTTCTGGATGCATTTGGCGTTCCGCATGAGCTTGGACAGACCCTGCATCTGCAGCTGACCAATGGATTTGATACCTATGAAGGAGATTTTAAAGTCTGCGGGATCTGGGAAAAACCGGCGTTGACTATGACAAATGAAATTTATTTTTCAAAAGAATTTCAGGAAAGTTTTGCGCCTGTCTGGAAGAATAGGGAGGATTATAACAGATATTTGAGTGCAAATTCCTATGCAGGCTCCATCAATCCTGATTTTAATTTCAGTTCTTCCTTCAATATTACAGGAAAAATGGAGGCGCTTAAAGAAAGACTCGGTTTCGGCGATGAAATAAAGGATGGCATTAACTGGGCATATACGACAAGTGAGCTGGATGCAACAACCGTTCTGATCGTTGCAGTTATATTGATCATGATCATTTTGGCGGGGTATCTGATCATTTATAACATTTTCCTGATCGCGATCACGTCCGATATTCATTATTATGGTCTGTTGAAAACGATCGGAATGACGAACAGGCAGTTGAAAAAAATGGTTTTAAGGCAGGCATTGTTTTTAAGTGTGATCGCGATCCCGGTAGGCATGCTTCTGGGCTATCTGATATCATATTTTGTAGTGCCTCTGATTGCAAATAATATGTTGACAGATGCATGCAAGGTTTATCCGAATGGATTTGTGTTTCTTGCCTGTGCTGTATTTGCGTGGATTACAGTCAGGATCAGTTGCGCAAAGCCCTGCAGGATCATTCGGAAAATATCTCCGGTAGAGGCTGTAAAGTTCAGTGACTGTCCGGTAGAAAAGCTGTCAAAGCATAAAAAGGCAAAGTGGGTAACGCCGTTTTCCATGGCATGGGAAAATCTGAAAAGAAATAAGAGGAGAACGACAGCGGTGCTATTATCCATGGTACTCAGCGTTCTGATGATCAATGTTACAGTATCGATCGTTTCCTGCTTTGATGAAGATAAATATATTTCCATGTTTGCGGGCAGTGATTTTTCCATTGCAGATGCCACGTTATATAATCTCAGTGCTATTGACAAAAATCTGGAGGGAGTATCTGCACAGGATATGGAAGCACTCAGAGCAATGGATGGTGTTACAGAATCCGGTGCAATCTATATGGAGGAATCGGAGCAGAAGCTGGAAGGCGATGCATGGGAAAGGATGAAAAAAATATATGAGGAACATACTGACTGGTATGTGCAAAGCCCGGATGAAAAAGAATGGTGGGATTCGTGTGTTTACGACCGGAAAGAGATCAGCTCTCATTTGTATGGTGTGGATGAGCTGATCTTCCATGCACTGGAACTGGAAACGGATAAGGTCGACTGGAATACTTTTTGCTCCGGCGATTATGCCATTGTATCTTCTATGTTGGATAGTGACGGCAACGATGCGGATCTGGCGCTGTATCAGGTAGGAGAGAAAATACCGGTTCAGCTGCCGGATGGCAGCACAAAGGAATATGAGGTCATTGGAATCGGAGATGTGCCATATGTCATGGGACCAATGCACAGCCATGGAATGGACATCTATATAACAATACCCGCTGCGGAATATCTGAAGGTTGTGCCACAGGCGAAGGGCGCTTTGCAATTCATGATCAATGTGGAGAAGGAGTATCTTGAGGCAGATGAGGCATATGTAGAACAGTATTGTAATGTGACAAATCAAAAGTTGGATTTTAAATCCAGAAAAATGTATCTGCAGGAATTTAAAGATATGGTAAACATGTTTCTGATCGTAGGAGGTGCGTTGAGTGCGATCCTGGCGCTGATCGGCATTTTGAATTTTATCAATCTGACTTACACCTCGATCCATGAACGGAAACAGGAACTGAAAATCTTATGGTCTGTCGGTATGACAAAAAAGCAGATCGCTTCCATGCTTTCCTTTGAAGGAATGCTGAGAATGGGACTTGCATTTGTACTTGTACTGACGGTAGGGCAGCTACTGAATTACTACGTTGTATATGCGATTGCCGGTGGTATGATCATGTTTACCAGCCATTATGTGATCTGGCCGATGCTTGTATGTATCCCTGTATTTGGGGTGATTGCAGCATTGATTCCGAGATCTATGGTAAAGAAAATATTCTGATGCAGGTTTCTTTTTCAAATGATATAATGATGTCAGGGGCAAAAGGCACGAATTTGATGCCTATAGAAAAGCAAAGAAAGGCATAAGGCGAAAATGCAGGCGGAAAGAAACTCGAAATCTCCCATCAGTGAAGAACTTACACAAATCTTCCGGAGGAAGAGATCGTAGATGAGATGGGAAGGTCTGTTTGCGCCGGATGAGAAGGATTAGCATGAGACAATTATATGAGGGATTTAAGAAAACTGTAGTGGCAGCAGGCATATGTATATGTTGCCTGGGGCTTACTGCGTGTGGAAAGAAGGAAGCGCAGCAGGCGGTAGAGCAGGAAACAGTACAGATGCAGGAGAATGAAACTGTGGGTAAACAGGCAGCAGACGGCGCAGATGATCTGAAGAATGCTGAGGCAGATAAGGAGACAGAAAACAGAGGTACAGAGCATGATGCAGATACACAGAGCAGTACCGATGCAGCGTCTGAAGTAAATGAAAAGGATGCAGCGGCAGAGCAGAAAAGCATGGAAAACGGCGATTATATTCTGGCGCGGCCGTCTCAAAATGGGGCATTGTCTGTGAAAGGCACACAGCTTGTAGATGAAAAAGGACAGGCGGTGCAGCTTCGGGGGATCAGCACACACGGTATTGCGTGGTTTCCCGACTTTGTAAATCAGGATGCTGTGATGCAGCTTAGCAAAGACTGGGGTGCGAACCTGTTTCGGATCGCCATGTATACGGATGAGAACGGCGGGTATTGTACAGACGGAGACAAGGAAAAGCTGAAGGCACTTGTGACAGACGGTGTCGAATATGCAAAGCAGGCGGATATGTATGTGATCGTGGACTGGCATATTCTGCATGACAGCAATCCTTTGACCCATAAGGCGGAAGCCCTGCAATTTTTTAAAGAAATGACGGAGAAGCTGAAAGGCGAAAAGCATGTGCTGTATGAGATCTGTAATGAGCCAAACAGCGGCTGCAGCTGGGAGGATATCAAGACGTATGCCAATGAGGTGATTCCTGTGATACGTGAAAATGCCCCGGAAGCGGTAATACTGGTTGGCACACCAACTTGGAGCCAGGAAATTGAAAAGCCGCAAAATGATCCGATCACAGGCTATGACAATATTATGTATACACTTCACTTCTATGCAGCAACGCACAAAGAAGATCTGCGCAGTAAAATGGTAAGTGCAGTAGAAGCCGGAACGCCTGTATTTGTCAGCGAATACGGTCTGTGTGATGCAAGCGGAAACGGTGGGAATGATCTTGGGCAGGCGCAGAGCTGGATCGATACGATGGACCAGCACGGCATCAGTTATGCGGTATGGAGCTTCTGTAATAAAGAGGAGACTTCGGCATTGATCGCTTCTTCCTGCCGGAAAACCTCCGGTTTTACCAGAGAAGATCTGAGCGAGAGCGGAAAATGGATCTATGATATGCTGCACGCGAAAGGAGACATCGGTGACAGTAAGACTTTCGCGCAGCGCCGGCAAAATCAGACACAGGAAAGCAAAACCGGAACTGCGGAGACTGCAAACGCCACAGATCAGCATGAAAATGCTGCTACACAGACGGTGAAATCGGGGGATCTGACAGTTGATGCGCAGGTAACAGGAAGCTGGGAGTCGGAGGGTAAGACCTTTTATCAGTATCAGCTTACGATCACAAACAATGGAACGGAGGCAACGTCATCCTGGGAAGTATCACTGACGTTCTCGGATACGATCACGCTGTCCGATGGCTGGAATGGCGAATATCAGGCAGACGGTAAGAAACTGGAGATCCGTTCAAAGGACTATAACGGAGAAATCAAGGCGGGAGAAGCTGCGAAAGATGTCGGCTTTATCATCAGTGCATCCGGGCAGTTAACAGTACAGTAATGAGCAATCGTATATCACGTTTGTGGCGAAAATTTGTGACTGATAATCTTGTGAAGGAAAAATAAATAAAGTCAGTTATAGGGCGGCAGAACAGGTCAGCAGACGGAAGACCTGTTCTGCTGTTTTTTTCAGGTTTTCGCGTGTAGTCGCAGGATCCATGGCTTCTTCCAAGCTGAGAGGCTTTTGCAGGATCGGAAAGTAAGCATCGATACCGTGTGCGTTGCAAAGGGCAGCGTCATCTGCCGCACAGCCACAAAAGGCAATGACCTTTTTATGCTGTTTTTTTGCAAGAGCAGCAATCCCGACAGGGGCTTTTCCCATCACAGTCTGGCCATCCAGTCTGCCTTCTCCCGTAATGATGAGATCCGCTTCCTTTATGGCCGCTTCCATCTGTGTTTCCTCTAAGACAATGGAAATGCCTGACTGGAGCGTGGCACCGAGATAAGCAGAAAAGGCAAAGCCAAGACCGCCTGCTGCACCTGAGCCGGGCATGGAGGGATCCACATTTGGATATTGCACTTTTGTCAGAGCGGCAAAAGCAGATAACCATGCATCCATCTGAGAGATCATAGCAGGATCTGCACCCTTTTGCGGACCGTAGATGTAGCTGCAGCCATTTCCGCCACAGAGGGGATTTGTGACATCACATGCGATCCGGAAATCACAGTCTGCAAGAAGGGGATTTGCAAGAGAGGCATCTATGCTGACTATATTTCTGACACCATCTGCGCCGTAAGAGACAGTGTTTCCGGATTGGTCCAGAAAACGGAAGCCAAGTGCCTGCAGCATTCCGACACCGCAGTCATTTGTGGCACTTCCGCCTATTCCGATAATGAAATGCCGGCATCCCTTCTGCAGGGCGTCTGCGATCATTTCACCAACGCCGAAGGTTGTTGTATGGAGAGGGTTTCTCTTTTTATATGGAACTAATGTAATGCCTGCGGCAGAAGCCATTTCTATAATGGCGGTTTTTTTATGCAGAATGCCATAAGAGGCACTTACCGGATCGCCAAGAGGGCCTGTGACCGTGACGGCTTCTGTTTTTCCCTGCATTCCCATAGTCAGGGCAGTGGCAGTTCCTTCTCCGCCGTCAGCTAAAGGACGGATATTCACATCGATATTTTCTGAGGCAAGAAGAATGCCTTCTTTTATTGCAGCAGCAGCCTCCATGGAAGAAAGACTTCCCTTGAAGGAATCTATGGCGATGAGAACTTTCATATGTCGCTCCTCCTGTTTTCCTGTGATAGAAGTATTTTATAATGCAGTACAAAAGTCTGTGTAAGCCTGTACCACCCACGGACTCTATAAGCACTTACGGGGCAGGTAGCTATAGTATAGCAGAGATCAAAGAAAAAAGCAGGTAGTAAGGAAAAGATGTTTTAAGGGAATAGTTTGAACTGCTACTTGACAAAATAACAGGATATGCTAAACTGTATTACACGAAGCAGTACAGTTAATACAGGGACAATATAAAGGAAAGGAGAATCTATGATTCAACTGGATGAGAGAAGCAGTAAACCTCTCTATGAACAGATTATCGAGCAGTTTAAGCTTCTGGTGGCACGGGGAAGTCTGATGCCGGAAGATGCGATCCCCTCGGTGAGAAAGCTGGCATCCCAGCTTGGCATTACACCGTCTACGGTAGCAAAGGCTTACCAGGAACTGGAAAGACAGGGCGTGATCGAAACAATCCGGGCAAAGGGTACCTTTATAGCCCGGAAGGTGGAGCTTCAGGCAGATGACAGGAAGCTTTCTGCGCTTCATCAGTCACTCAGTAGTATAGCACTGGAGCTGAAAATGATGGGTTATACAAAGGAGCAGGCCATGGAACTTATGGCTGAGGCGTTTGAAGAGATTTAGTACCGGATCAGTTTGACAGAGAAGGTAAAAATGATGATTTTAAGTATGACAGGGGAGGATACAGATGTTAGAAGCAAGAAATGTAACAAAAAAATACGGAAAGAAAACCGCTGTAGCCGATGCCACATTTCTGGGAGAGAGAGGCAGGATACACGGTCTGGTCGGAGAAAACGGAGCGGGAAAGACGACACTTTTGAAATGCATGGCAGGTATTTACAGACCGGAAGGCGGCAGTATTACATATGATGGAAAACCTGTATATGATAATGAAAAAATGCTGGAGCGCGTTGCTTTTATCTCTGATTCGCAGGAGTTCTTTTCTATATATACTGCAAAGGGACTGCTCAGGTTTTATCAGAAGTGTTATCCGGATTTTCAGATGGATCAGTTTATGAAGCTGAACCAGAAATTCGATATAGATCTGAAAAAGGGGATCGGGGCGATGTCAAAAGGACAGAAAATGCGGTTTTCATTTATGCTGGCGATTGCGAGGAGACCGGATTATATTTTGATGGATGAGCCGACAGACGGACTGGATGCCGGAAGCCGCAAATATCTGAAGGATATCCTGATCGAAGAAACGGAGAAGAGAGAGCTTGGCGTGGTGCTGTCCTCCCATGATCTGAATGGAATGGAGATGCTCTGTGATGAAGTATCCTTTATGAAGCGGGGCAGAATACAGATACACAGTGATATGGATGATGTGATCGAAGGTGTCCAGAAATGGCAGGGAGAGCTTGCAGGAGAGGATATGGAAAAGCTGAAAAAAGAGATTCCGCTTTTCGATATACAACAGATGGGCAGAGTTGTTACGTTCCAGACAATGGGAAATGCGGCAGAAAATGAAGAGAAGCTTGTAAAGCTTGGTGTGGAGGCGTTGGCAAGACAGAAGATCACTTTTGAAGAAGTATTTCTGACATGGGATGAAAATTTAGAATTACTACAGAAACAGAAGAAAGAGGAGGGGTTAGCATGAAGAAACTATTATACAGAGACAGGTGGGAGATCGTTCTGCTGATCGTTGTATCTGCTCTGCTCATACTGCTGGGGCTGAGAACGACTGCAGCAAACTGCAGATCACTTGCAGATAGCATGTCTTCTTATCAGAAGCTTATAGCTGGCTATGATTCACAAATAAAAAATGCAAAAGATGCAGATACAAGGGCTGCACTGATTGGAAACAAGTCGGGAACAGAAGAGATGCTGGCAGATATGACGCACTGGTTTATTCAGGAGTCATATATTGCCGGACCGGGCGAAACCGCAGAAAGAGTTATTGTTCTGCTATTTGTCATGCAATTTGTCAAATGGCTGCTGTTTGAAAAACGAAATGGCGTAGAATTTGCTGCAACCTTACCCATTAGCAGAAGAAGAACATTTATGCATGAGGCTGTGCTTGGAACTGTGCTTCTTGTGGGCAGTGCCATTGTGTATCTGGCAGGACTTCTGACTGTTTATCAGACACTTCTGAATAAATGTGGAACGATTATAACAGACAGTAATGTACTTGCAGGTGTAAAAGATTTCTCTAAAGTATCCGTTTCTTATCTGCTTGCTCCTTTTGTGTTTGCTCTTTTGCTTTACAGCATTTTGTTATGCATGAGAGCGGTATCCAACTCTCCCGGCGCATGTATGTTTCTGTGTGGTTTGGGGTGGCTTCTGTTTCATTATGCAGACTTTGGAAAGGCAACAGCTGCTATAGAAGATTTTAAACAGAAGTATAATCTGATGCTGAATGGCATTATGTATGCACCGGATACAAGAGAGCTGCCGGATGCTTTTCATATGCTGCCTGTGCTGCTGATCCTGTTGCTTTTCTGTCTGTTGTTTTTCAGGATCGGCGCCTGCCTGGAAAAAAGAAAGAACCTGTCCAAAGGCGGGGCTTTCCAGTCTGAGTGGCTGACAGGGGCGATAGTCATTGTCAGTATGCTCTTGCTCTTTCGGTTTGCGCAGGATTCGGCATCTGTTTTACTGGACTATACGGGGCATGGCTTTTATATTCCGTTCTGTATACTGTCTGTAGTTCTTGCTTTTGTTTCAGGAGCTGGTCTGTTTTATATATTGCGGGAGAAGTAATTCGGATTTTGTGAGTGTACAAGGTGAATAAAGAAAAAAGAGCAGATCAAATTGAACTGCTCTTTTTTCCCTTACAGGAAAATATATTTCGCGACAAACAACACAGCAAGCACATACATCAGCGGTGTGATCTTTTTTGCTTTTTTTGTAAACAGATTGATGATGACATAGGAAATCACGCCGATCGCAATACCTTCTGAAATGCTGTACATCAGGGGCATGGCAAGCAGGCAGAGGTAAGCGGGAACTGCTTCCGTCAGATCATCAAAGCTGATGTCTGTTACTGCGGTTACCATCAGGAAACCGACGAAGATCAGAGCCGGAGCGGTGGCAAATCCCGGAATGGCTGTGAAGATCGGGGCAAAGAAGATGGCAAGCAGGAACATCAGTCCGGTCACAACAGAGGCAAGTCCGGTTCTGGCGCCTGCACCGACACCGGCGGAGCTTTCCACATAGGTGGTTGTTGTGGAAGTACCGAAGATAGCACCGACTAACGTAGCGATCGCATCTGCAAACAAAGCCTGTTTGATGCGAGGCAGCTTTTCGTCCTTGTCAAGCATGTCTGCTTTTGTCGCAACGCCGACCAAAGTACCGATCGTGTCAAACATATCAACAAAAAGAAAAGCAAATAAAATGGCAATGAAATTACTGATGCTGACACCTGAAAAATCAGCTTTAAATACTTGTCCGAAGGTCAGGGAAAACTTGGAGAAATCGGTAATGGCAAGGGATGGATATAAGGAATAGAAGCCTTCCTCCGGTGTTACCTGATAGATACCGACTGCCTGACAGAGCATACCAAGAACCCATGTGGCGATAATACCGATCAGGATAGATCCCTTTACATTGCGGGCATATAAAATAGCGGTCAGGAAAAGACCGATCAGGGCAAGCAGTGCACAGATACCTTCTGTTCCGAACTTGGAACGGAAGCTGACATAAGTGATCAGAGTCGAATCGCTGTTGACGACGATATGAGCACCCTGCAGACCGATGAAAGCAATGTATAGACCGATACCTGCGCTGACGCCCTTTTTGAGCATGCTTGGAATCGCATTGAAAATAGCTTCGCGGACATTGGTGAGTGATAAAACAATAAAAATAATACCTTCCACCGCAACAGCAGAAAGTGCAACGCGCCAGTCATAGCCCATGCCAAGGCAGACTGTGTAAGCAAAGTAAGCATTCAGCCCCATGCCCGGAGCAAGCGCAAACGGATAGTTCGCAAACAGTGCCATGCACATGGTGCCAAAGAAGGCAGATAAGCAGGTCGCGATCAGAACGGCTGTAGCGTCCATGCCTGCTGCGGAGAGCATGCTTGGGTTGATCGCCAGAATATATGCCATTGTCATAAAGGTTGTAATACCGGCAAGAACCTCGGTACGGACATCGGTTCCGTATTCTTTGAGCTTAAATAACTTTTCCATAAATGAGAAATCCTTTCTTCCATAAGGTTAGTACTGGCTAATAAAATCCTTATATATAGTATACTATCTGCCACATGAAATAAAAAGGGTAATTTGTATCGCAGCTACAAAAGGACAAGGATAGATATTGGGGCAAATGGTTAAATCTGTAGATCAATATGTCGATGTATATAATGTAAGTATCAAAAGTCCAAAATACAGGGAAGTATATAACTTGATCACAATAGCAACAGGGAGGTTGAAAAGATGAAGCTTAAGGATGCAATGCCTATTTATCAGAGATACAGGCAGCAGCTTGTTGATCAGACACGCAGTCTGGTAAAGCAGAGAGATGCTGCGAAAGCCAAATTTGAGGCAACCAATGACCAGACATGGTCGGATGAGGCTGCAACGCTGCAGCTTTCGATTGAAAAGACACAGGAAGAATTTAATAAGAATCAGGAAGTGCTGGACGGTCTGACAGAACAGTGGTGTCTGGCGGCAAATGCGGAAAATGCAAAGGCACTGGCAGATCCCGAAACAGGTATGGCAGCGACCATGGCTAAGATCATGACAACAGTAGCCAGAATGTGTGCGGGGGATAAGGTGCCATATGCGGATGAAAAGAAGCTGATGGAGTATGATTCGGATCTGTATGGCAAGGCAAAGCAGGCACAGATGATGATGGCTGCCATGAAAGAAAAGCAGAAGGAATACGATTCTCTCTGGGATGATGAGGAAGGCGGAGAATACGATCCGGAAGGTGTCGCTGACAAAACGGAGGCACAGGGCGAACTGCCTGAGGTGCCTGAACTATCCGAGACACCTGAACTGTCAGGGATCACTGACCAACAATAAGCGCGGGGTAACCAAAATCCCATAAGAGTGCTTCAAAGCTGCTTTCCAGATAGCTGATGATATCCTCTTCTTCATAGCCTGTCATGCGGGTCAGGATGACAATAGATTCTCTTACTGTTTCATAAGAAAGGACAGGCGCATCCTGTGCCTGATATTGTAAGAACAGACTGTGACGGATCGCGGTATACTGGAGCGTCGTCCATTCAAGGCGCATCAGCATGTGTGACAGGGAAAGGTCTTCATCAATGAGAAGATCTGCATAGGTGTCGTTTGCCAGATAGTTTCTCAGGAGTGGATGATAGACAGAAAAGCTGCGCATGAAGTCTTCCCAGAGGGATGCCATACGGACATCTGCATCGGTCGGCTCCTGAAATAACAGTGTTAAATTTTCTGCCTGTTCCATCAGTGGAGAAAGGTAAGCAGTATACAACCCTTCCTGCAGGTAATTGACGGAAAGATCCTGCAGAAGTTCATTACATTCGTATAACAGATCGGAAATGACACATGGCATTTCATGAATAGCCTGCAGCAGTTGCTGCAGGTTTTCTTTTTGGAAATAAGATGCAATCAAATCCGTTGTCAGCTTTTTACCGGATTTTTCTTCCCGCAGCAGCTCCTGCAGAAAATAGAAGGCAGTCAGAAGTGCTTCTTCCGGTGTCAGACTGGCATCAGAAAAAAGCCGGATCAGATGATTCCGCAGCAAAAATGCTGCCTGTATCTGACCGGCAGATGGAGGCAGAATCTGTTCGGAAAGCATGGTATAAGAAGGAAATCCCATAGCATCAGCCTGCTGCCACAGATCGATCACTGCAGGGCAGCATGGCATAAGAGAAGCCTCTTTATGGGTAGAGAACGTATGCAGTTCCCTTGGAAATAAGGTACAGGTTTTGGACAACACGCTGTCTCCGTAGGTTTGTACAAGACAACATAATTTATTATCGGTTAGAAAAGGACAACGATGATCCGGCAGAAGCCGGATCACATCTTCCCCTTCTTTTTTTGTGATATAGGAAGAAAGCTTTCTGCGATCTGCATCCATAGAGTCAGGCGCAGAGAGTGTTTTCCAGTTATGCTTTGTTGTATCATCTACATAGATCTTCCACTCCTGACAGCAGGTGATCGGACAGGAATCGGCGGTGCAGGTAAATTGTGTATAATAGTCGGGGTAAATTGTCAGCATAGGGTAACTTCCTTATTATAATTTTGTTCTGTTATCCGAAATGTAACAGAATGTGCCAGGGCACATTCTTTCTATCTATCATATTGTAACATGGCAGGAGAAAAATTGCGCTAAAACATCAAAAATTGCAGAAAATAGTAGAAAATTAGACAGATTTCCTCTTTTTTCTTCCGGATTTGTGCGTTATAATATGCCTTGGCTGTATACGGAGAGTTGTATACAGACCACATTATAGAACCTGATTTATTCCGGTCAGCAGCCGGACAGCCATGCGGACATTGTCCGGTGACTGACATCGAAAAGCGGGAAATTGTCTGCCGGTGTTGGAAGAAAATCAGTTTTGAGGAAAAAGTCATGAGTAAAACAAAAGAAAATGTAGTAGATAAAGCGGTCTATGCATTTAACAGAAAAGTATTCTGTGATGGTATGCGGGATGGATTTCCGATTGCCCTTGGCTATTTTGCGGTCTCCTTTTCACTTGGAATCGCAGCAAGAAAAGCCGGGCTGACACCTTTGCAGGGCTTTTTTGCCAGCCTGTTTAACAATGCATCCGCAGGAGAATACGCAGCATTTACATTGATCGCAGCCCACGCGACTTATCTGGAGGTGGCGATCATCACGCTGATCGCAAATGCAAGATATTTATTGATGAGCTGTGCACTGGCGCAGAGATGTGCACCGGGCATGCCATTTTATCACAGACTGATCGTAGGTTATGATGTAACGGATGAATTATTTGGTATTACGATCGCAAGACCCGGATATCTGAATCCATTCTATACCTATGGAGCGATCCTGCTGGCAGCACCTGCCTGGGCACTCGGTACAGCATTTGGTATTATGGCGGGCAATGCATTGCCGCTTCGTATTGTCAGTGCGCTGAGTGTGGCACTGTATGGTATGTTCCTTGCGATCATTATTCCGCCTGCTAAAAAAGATAAGGTTGTAGGTGTGCTGGTTGTGATCAGTTTTGCGCTGAGCTTTGTGTGTGGTTACCTGCCGCTTATTTCAAAGTTGTCGGACGGTACCAGAACGATCCTGTTGACAGTACTGATCGCAGGCGCAGCAGCAATCTTATTCCCGGTAAAGGATACACAAAAAGAGGAGGGACAGACAAGTGAGAAGTAATGTGATCTATATTATTGTCATGGCACTGGTATCTTACACGATCCGTATCCTGCCTCTGACGCTGATCCGCAAACCGATCAAAAACCGGTTTATCCAGTCCTTTTTATATTATGTACCGTATGTCACACTTGCAGTCATGACATTCCCGGCTATCGTACATGCGACACAGAGTCCGATCTCCGGTCTGGCAGCACTGATCGCGGGCATGATCGCAGCATGGCTTGGTGCAGGACTTTTCCCGGTATCTGTTATTTGCTGCCTGCTCGTATTTGTGATAGAGCTGTTTGTATAAGCTATAATAAAAATCATGTGGATTTTTTAGGATATGTATCTATTTTTCGCCACATAATTGCCAATGGCAGTTATGTGGCGTTTGTTGTGTAATAGGAAACTTTGTAATAAGGAAGGAGAACCAAAATGAACCAGACTTTTATGAAAGAAAAACCGATCATCCCGCTTGTCATATCGATGTCACTTCCGATGGCAGCGTCGATGCTGGTCAATTCCCTTTATAATATTGTAGACAGCTATTTTGTGGCAAAGATCAGCGATAAGGCAATGACGGCACTTTCTCTTGTGTATCCGGTGCAGAACCTGATCACGGCGATCGCGGTCGGCTTTTCTGTCGGTGTGAGCGCAGCAATCGCTTTCTATCTGGGTGCGGGAAAGCAGGATAAGGCAGACCAGGCAGCATCAGATGCGATCTTGTACAATACTTTACACGGTATTCTGCTGGTGATCGGCTGTCTACTCTTTATGCCGGCATTTTTGCGTTTTTTTACAGAGGATGAGGCGGTGATCGCTTACGGACTTTCCTATTCGCGGATCGCATTTTCCTTTGCGGTTGTGATCACAGTGGGAATTGCCTATGAAAAGATTTTTCAGGCGGTTGGCAGGATGAAGGTATCGATGATCAGTATGATGGCAGGTTTTATTACAAATATTATTTTAGATCCCGTCCTGATCTTCGGACTGGGACCGTTTCCGAAAATGGGAATGGAAGGTGCGGCGGTTGCAACAGGCATCGGACAGGTCATTACTCTGCTGGTGTATCTGGCGTTTTATTATGCCAGTCCAATTCCGGTCAAAGTACAGTTAAAAAGTTGGAGACCGGATCGTGAAACGGCAAAACGGCTGTACGGTGTCGGAATTCCCGCAACGCTGAATATGGCACTTCCGTCACTTCTGATCTCTGCACTGAATACGATTCTTTCCGGTTTTTCAGAGGCTTACGTGCTGGTGCTTGGCGTCTATTACAAGCTGCAGACCTTCCTGTATCTGCCGGCAAACGGTATCATCCAGGGAATCCGCCCGCTGATCGGTTATAACTATGGCGCAAGGGAAGAAAAGCGGGTAAAACAGATTTACCGTTTTGCCCTTGCCCTGATCATGGGGATCATGACAGTTGGTATGCTGCTATGCCTGTGTATTCCGAAGCAACTTATGGGCATTTTTATCACAAACGGGGAAACGCTGCGTCTGGGTATGACAGCACTCCGGTTGATCAGTCTTGGCTTTGTGGTGTCTTCCGTATCCGTGACATTTTCCGGTGTTCTGGAAGGACTGGGAAAAGGGATTCCATCCTTCTTTATTTCGCTGTCAAGATATGTGGTAGTCATTATCCCTGCTGCATGGCTCCTCAGTAGGAGCCTGGGGGCGGACGGTGTCTTCCTCGCTTTTGGCATTGCGGAGCTTGTAACTGCCGGACTTGCGATAGGCATTTTCCAGTACAATAAGGCTCGCGCTTTCTGACAGAAATTCCTGTGTAGTCAGCATGGACTTTTGCTGCTGTGGCAGCTTTTCATGACGGAACTGCTGTCTGTATTCCTTCGGGGAAAGCTGATATTGCTGGCGGAAGCCTTTGTTAAAATACTTGGGGTCAGAAAAACCGCAGCTGATACAGATATCAAGCAGGGAAAGATCGGTCAGGAGCAAAAGCCGTCTGGCATTTTCACAGCGTATTTTGAGCAGATACGTCTGGAAGGGCATTCCGAATGTTTCCTTGAACAGATGGGAAAGGTAGTACAGGGAAAGATTTTCACGTGCTGCAATATCGGAAAGCAGCAGCTTTTCTCCTGCATGCTGTTCAATATACTGGGAGATGCTTCTGGTGCGTCTGGCATTTTCATGGAGCAGCTGTGATTCCTGATGGGAAAAAAAATGGTGCGGCAAAAGCTGCAGTAGGGAGAAAAAGCAGGCGTTGACCAGACTGGCGCAGCGGAGCGTAAAGCAGGCATCTTTTTGAAAATAAGCAAGGGCAAGTGCTGTCATGTCGGAAAAAAGTGTCCGGTACTGCATATCAGCACTGGCAGACAGAACACAGGATATAAATTCCAGATGATCGATCTCGGGATAATACGGAGCAAAAAAGGCGGATGAGACCTGCAGGGAAAGAAGCAGCGCAGGCTTGTCCGCTTTTATTTCGTGGCTCTGGAACGGATTGATCAGCCAGAAGTCGCCGGGCTGCAGCAAAAGTGTCTGCCCGGGCAGCAGGATGGAGATGTTACCGTCCAGCACCAGTCCGAGCTCAAAGTCTTTATGAATGTGTGGTGCGCGGTAGAGCAGATTCACCACAAATACTTTAAAATTGGTTTCCGCATGGGAAATGATCTCGTATTCTCTTTTCATCATGTCTATTATGATAGCATAAGACAGCAAATTAGTCATGTTTTTTCCTTAAACTTGTAACAGTCAAAAGCTGTGATCCATAGTAGGATAAATACATCAAAAACAACTCCGGTGATGCCTGGAGGCGATAGAATGCACCGCGTGCAGTAGTACAGGAAAAGGAGGAATACAATATGTCACGGTTTAAATTTTCAGTAGGACCATGGAACGTACATCTGGGAGCAGATTCTTACGGACCGGCAACAAGAGCAGACATCCTGGCAGGACTGGATCCGGCAAATGAGATCGGTTTTGCACTTGCAATGGGCAAGCTTTAATCAGGTAAAGGTACTGAAGGAAAACGGCTATGGAAGCCATGGTGAATATGTCGGACTGGATGTAAAAGCAATGCGTACCACGAAGGACGAAGACAGCTATAAGCATCTGGAAAACAGAAATTTTGAAGCACTTAAAATGTATGTGATGAATTTACTGATGGGGATTGAATAAGTATGGAAAAAAAGAAGGTAATCGCGGCGGGACATATCTGCCTTGATATCACACCGATGTTTCCGGACAGAAAAGTACAGCATCCGGGGGAGCTCCTGTCCCCCGGAAAGCTTCTGGAGGTTGGCGCGGCTGATGTACATACAGGTGGCAGTGTTGCCAACACGGGTCTTGCCATGAAGAAGCTTGGTGCTGATGTATCTTTGATGGGAAAAGTCGGAAAAGATGCTTTTGGCAATATGATCCTGGATATTTTGAAAAAACATGATGCGGATACGGATATGCTGATCGAAGAGGGGGAAGAGACCTCTTATTCTGTCGTGCTTGCAATTCCGGGGATTGACCGTATCTTTTTGCATAATGCGGGGGCTAACCGTCATTTTAAGGCGGCGGATATTCCGCAGGAAAAGTTGGAAGAAGCTGCACTGTTCCACTTTGGTTACCCACCGCTAATGCCGGAAATGTATGCAGATAATGGTGCAGAGCTCGTCTCACTGATGAAACGTGCGAAAGCCGCAGGCGTGGCAACTTCGCTGGATATGGCTGCGGTAGATGAAAATGCACCGGCGGGACAGGCAGACTGGAAAGAAATCCTGAAAAATGTGCTGCCGTTTGTTGATTTTTTTGTTCCAAGTGTGGAAGAACTTTGCTTTATGCTGGATCGTGAGCGGTTTCACGAATGGCAGAAGCGGGCGGACGGACGGGATATTACGGAAATTCTGGATGTGGAAAAAGACATCCGTCCTTTGGCAGAGCAGTGTATGGAGTTTGGTGCAAAGGTACTGCTGATCAAATGCGGTGTTCCGGGCATGTATCTGCGTACGGCAGACAAAAATTCGCTGGAGAAAACCGGCAGTAAAGCAAAACTTTCCGCTGATGTGTGGTCAGAGAAAGAGATTTTTGAGAAAAGCTATGTACCGGACAGAGTACGTTCCGGGACAGGAGCAGGAGATTCGAGCATTGCAGCATTTCTGACTGCCATGCTGGAAGGCTGTGAGCCGGAGGAAGCACTCCATCTGGCAGCGGCGACCGGTGCCTGCTGTGTGACGGAATATGATGCACTGGGCGGATTGAAACCGTTTGACGAGCTGCGGGCGAAGATCGCCGCAGGTTGGGCAAAATGTCATGCATCGCCAGATGCATGATGTAGCCCTCGCATCGCCAGATGCATGATAAATATGAAATGGAGGAGAAAAGATGTTAGTCAATATGAATGATGTCCTGCTGCCTGCAAAGAAAGGCGGCTACGGCGTTGGATTTTTTAATGCGGTCAATGTGGAGATGGCAAGAGCCATCATTGAAACAGCAGAAGAACTGAGAGCTCCGGTCATGGTCGGAACAGCAGAAATCCTGCTGCCTGCAATGGAACTGGCAAGGGTAGCGGAATATTTGATCCCAATGGCAGAAAAGGCAAGTGTGCCTGTCTGTGTGCATTACGATCACGGTCTGACCTTTGAAAAATGTATGCAGGCACTGGAACTTGGTTTCACTTCTATTATGTATGACTGCTCTACCGCTCCCTATGAGGAGAATAATGAAAAGGTGGCTGAAATGGTAAAGATCTGTCATGCAATGGGCAGAACGGTGGAAGGCGAGCTGGGACATGTCGGCGATAATGCCGGCGCAGGTAAGCTGGAAAATCCGAGTGACTATTTTACAGATTCGGAAACAGCTGCGGATTTTGTGAAACGGACAGGCGTGGATTCTCTTGCGGTAGCAGTCGGTAATGCACATGGCGATTATGCATTCCCGCCAAAGCTGGATTTTGAGCGGATTCGTGTGATTGCGGAAAAGACCGGCATTCCGCTTGTATTGCATGGCGGCAGCGGACTTTCCGATACAGACTTTAAGACGGCTGTCAAGGAAGGTGTTGCCAAGGTCAATATCTTCACGGATATTGATAAAGCCGGAAAACGCGGTATTGAAGCAGGACTGGCAGCAGGAGAGAAGTCTATGATGGGACTCATTCCATATGAGATCGATGCCATGAAAGAAGTTGTCCGTGACAAGATTTTATTATTCGGTTCGAATGGAAAAGCCTGAAAATGCATAAAATACTGGAAACGGAGCATAAACGGGAACAGTATGTTGCAATTTTTTGTGCAATATGATACAATCATAAAAGTTAGCGTTGGCTACTCGTTAGCCAACGCTTTTTGTAGTGAGGAACAAAATCAAGCACAAGCGAAGCTTGTATTTGATTTTGCCCGAACGTACAACGAAAAAATC
>ERZ827088.1572-NODE-1572-length-27594-cov-5.198773_pt1 | contig 27594 bp, 31 predicted proteins | sample MGYA00519922_ERZ827088 | MGnify/ENA primary metagenome ERZ827088 (study PRJEB31778, sample SAMEA3449254) | human gut metagenome | biome: human gut; feature: human-associated habitat; material: faeces | place: United Kingdom | collected 2010/2012 ...
CATGAACATACCGATCCATTGTTGTTTTGATGCTGGCATGACCCAACAGTTTTTGCAGCACCTTTGGCTGCATCCCTCTTTCAATCGCTCGCGTCGCGTAGGTATGCCGCAGAGCGTGCATACAGAATCGTTCAATGCCCGCTTCATCGCACAGCTTATACAAATGTGTGTCGTAGGAACTGTTCTTGGCAGGTTCACCCGTGCGCCAGTTGACGAACACCAGATCACGCATGATGAGATTCTTCTGCACTCCACTGCGTCGATCCATATACGGCAGCACCATTTCAAGCAACGGCGCTTCCTTTCGGATTTCTCGCTCGGCATAGCATGCTTCCAGAACGTCATACGCCCGGTCAGTCAGAGGAATCGTCCGATAACTGGCTTTTGTCTTTGGCGGTCCAGCTCGCCAGATACCGTTCTCATGACGATATTCCAGCGTCTTACTGATGGTCAGTCTGCGCCGCTTCCAATCAATCGAATCCCACGTCAGCCCAATCATCTCCGCAGTGCGCAATCCCGTTTCCAGTAGCAAAACATATTGCCGATAGTTGTGGGAACGCTGAGCAACTTCCAGAAACTTCGTCTGCTCGTCAATCGTCAGAAAATGAATATCATCTGGCGCGCGAAGCGGCTTATTCACCTTTACGCCTTCCAACGGATGCTTGATAATCATGTCGTTGATCAATGCGGCCTTAAACATCGTTCCGATTGTGATGTACGTCTGACGGATAGTCGAGCCTGCATAATGTGCTTCCATGCTGTTAAATACAGCCTTACAGTGCATCGGCTTCACATCACATAACATCATATTTCCGAGAACAGGTTTAATGTTATGCACATACCTGTCATGGTAATTTCGGATGGTATTAGGTGCTAAATCTCGAATCAGATTTTCCATCCAGAATTGGAACCATGCGTCCACCGTTATCGTTGAACATGTCGGCAAGCCATTATGACGATCCGCATATTGGGCATCCGCAAGCCAGTTTCTCGCTTCAGGCAGCGTGTCGAAGTGCTTTTCTCGGCGCTTTCCATTCTTCGCGCAAAAACGTGCCGTATACTTTTTGTCTTTTCTTTGGCTGATCCCTTTTCCGCACTTTCTGCCTTTCAGGTCTCTACCCATCGTTCAAGTTCCTTTCTTATACCTATAAGAAAAGAGCCCAACACGGTTACTGATTATAACACAACCCTACCCTTTTCTCAAGGTACGCCCCGATTTTCCTTGCGATTTCTACCTCAAATCGCGAATTTTCCGCGAATATACTGTTCAAATTCCACTCTCTTGACCAGTTTCCGCGTTCCAATGTACAAAACGAACGGGCAATTCGGCATTTTCAGCAAGGAGTCGATCTTGTTGATGCCAATATTGCTGTATTCCGCCGCTTCGCGAATCGTCAATGTCATTTTGCACTGAATCGGGACGTTTTGAATCCGATCACTGTCATTTCTAATATTCAGTTCCATTTGATTTAACCTCCATCTATCATTTTGTCGTTCACCCTTCAAAGGCAACATCTGTTTATGTTTCCACGCATCTCAAGCCGCCTTGGGCAAGGCGTCATAGCTTTGCAGCTCCCCTCAAATCTTCGAGAGGCCGTGAGGAAGTATCATGATCCCCCATGCCGTCGTCGCGTCCAACTTGCCAAATTGGGTTCAGACTACATGAATCGCTCCGGCTATGCCATCGTCGCGCTGCTGCCCTGCCGCTCTTGCATGGGTTTCGTACTTGAGATTGCGATTATGCACTTATCAAAGATCAAAAGGATTTCTTTTAAGTGTTTTCTTCACCTCTGTGCATCCTCACTTGCAGTCTTTCATTCCCATATAACACGAAGTCATCGCTTCGCCGAATCACAATTCTTTTCCGTTTCATGGGAAAAGTCTTGTTTCGCGCTCATCATAGCATGTTCATATCTTTTTCGCAAAAAATTGAAATTCATTATATTTATATAATCTTATAAATAAGGGCAGTTCCCAACTTAGAACTGCCCTGTCTTTTTTGTTACCCTTGTTTCACTTTGAACGCACCCCAAGCCGCTTTCGGCAAAGCGTCATAGCTCCACTGCACCATTTGGCGCGCGCAGCAGAAACTCCCCTCCAGTCATCGAGGGGCTGTGAAGAAGTATCATTATCCCCCACGCCATCGTCGCGTCCGATTTGCCAAATCGGGGTCAAGCCGCATGAATCGCTCCGGCTATGCCATCGTCGCGCTGCCCACTTTATCGCTCCTGCATGGGTTTCGTACTTGGGTTGCGGTATGCTGTTGTCAAGGTACAAAAGCGCTTCCTAATTAAGCCCTTCACCTATCACGCTTAAAACGGCACTTTTTCACCCTGTTTGGAAAGAAATTTCAAAATTTTCTTTTTAGCTGCATGAATCGACCTTGATACACTCTGAATGGATACATGTTCCATATCTGCAATCTGTTCTAATGTCATATTCATGACAGCATATAAATGCAGCCTTTTATACTGCCGTTCTGTCAAAACAGATTTCAGTTTATCTTCATTGATGATTTCTTCTTGTTTCTCCATCCTTTCCGACGCAGGAATTTTCCAACCTTCCAATCCATAAATCACATGGTCATAATCCCTGCGCATTGCTTTTTCCGTCTGCTTGTAATCTGCATCCGACCATGCTTTCCAGCGTCGAAACTCTTCTTCGCTTTCAAAATCACTTTGCGTCAGAACAACCTCGTCTGCCGCACCCGCATAAACAATCGCATCTGCCCGTTTTTTGTTACGAGCAACATCATTTTTTCTATCAAACATTGTTTTTCCTTTCTGTCGTGCGTAAAAATGGCAAGACAGAAAGGCGGCGGATCACGACAGTGCTGATTTCTTTTGCACATTAAAAAAGCACTGAACGAGATTCATCCTCGCTCAGTGCAAATTCTGTTGTTGAGAAAAGCTCGTGCAGCCTGTTTTCTGCACGAGCTTCGTAGCTAGTTAATCAAAAGTTCTTTCATTTGAATATCTGGAAACTGTGGATTTTCCGACTGTGTAACAAGCTCGAACACGGTATGTTCCGCTTTTAGTAATATACTTGGAAACATCACTTGCGACAAGCATATCGCCCGTCGTATCCGAAGGGATTGCATCATCCATAGAAGCCACAAACTCCCATGTGTTTGTTCCTGCTTTTCTATAAAGGTCACAGTAATTCACATGAACCTTGTAGCTTGGATTTGTAACTACAACATTATATGTTACTCGTTTTTTTGCAGAAATAGAAACAGTAGCCGAATATATTTCTTCACTTGCAAATGGTACAAAACCATTTGCACACACTTGTTGTGCAAACAACACCATGAGAATGGAAATAACCACTATCCACTTTGCTTTTTTCATTGATTCCTCAAAATAAATTGTTGCAGCTCTTCAAATGTATAATTTCCATAAATCGAGAAATTGAGCAGATTTCTATTCCAATTAGCCATTTTCTTTTCAATATTCGACGCTATATATACCTTTGTTGAGCCTATTTTTTCTTCCTGTCCAGCTTCATTCTGCTCCATTCCACCTACGACCAAATCCGCCTCCGGAAATATCGTGCATCTATATTCTATCCTTTCTTGCCCTTTCAAATACGATTCCGCATAATATATGATCGAATCTATTCGAATATAACGATACTCCTCGCAGACCCAACCTGACGGAAGATGCTCAGGATGAATACCTCGGACTTCAATCAGTCCGCTAAGCGCGCTAAAATCGCTTGTCTTGATCTCAATATCTTCGTCTATTCTATCGGCAATCGCCTTTTTCAGCATATCCAGCTCGACTGCTTGACCGTTGAGCTGATAAACCTCGCCTCCATCCACCGTTTGTCCTTCAATCCATTTGCGGCTCAGCAGCGTCTGTCCAGCTATCGGCAACACAATCACCACGGCGACAAGGCAGAATACCGCCGCCAGCACCTTAGCCGAATGCCCGTGTCCATTCGCTGTCTGTTTTTCGCGCTTATGCAGCGCCGAATCCAGTTTTAGCCTCGCCACCTCCTTCTTGCTGGTATAATGCTCCCCTGTCGTGAGGAACCATTGCAGGTCAATACAGGCTTGAATCAGTTCTCTATCTCGCTTTCCTTCCGGCCGGGCGCTTTCGGCATCAACAATCGCGCCCAACCGATTCAGCATCTCCTGCTGTGAAAGTTCCTGCGTTTTCAGGCTTTCCAAAAGCTCTGCGCCTTTGTTAGTTGCCATGTACTGTTCCTCCCTACTTTATAATTTGACGAATGATCAAAAGCGTACCCAAAATACACAAAATAAAATAATTTTTTCCCTGTTCCGCCAACCGCGCTTTCTTTCGGATTCTGCGAATCGCCGCTCGAATCCCTTCCAGCGTTCCGCCGTTGGCTTGCTGAATCTCTCGTGCACTTTTCTCGCACATAAAATAATCCTCAAAGATTTCCTTCTCGTTCAAAGAAAGCATCTTGAGGATCATTTCAATTTTCTCACGCTGTTCCTGCTGCTCATACCATTCTTCGAGACGTTTCTGTGCCCTTTTATCTTCAATCTGCATCACCGCCGGATCATCAATATCCGCCGCCTGTCGAGACATCTTCGTCGATGCGCGCATCCGAAGATTATCAATCTTGTTATAAACCGTTTGCGTGAGCCACCCCAATTTTCTCCCCGCGCATCGCTTCAATCAATGTCTGCATTGTTCGACAGACGACGTCTTTCTGGTTTTCATCACAGGCCATCAGCATATTTATAACCTGTTCACACTTTGCATCTGCCTGATGCTTATCCATCTTGAAAAGGTAGTCTGCCGACATATCCAAAGCATTGATAAGGGTATACAGCGTTTCAGCCGTCGTATTCACTTTTCCTTTTTCGATTTTCTCAATCGTTCTCTCGGATAAGCCTGTTTTCTCGCTCAATACGCGTCGAGAATACCCTTTATGCCGTCTGGCTTCCCAGATACAGGAACCGATGTGCTCAATCACGTCATTACGCACTGTATTCACCTCGGTTTAATCCTATAATACCAGATTTTCAGCTTCAACCACCTTGCAGTTCCAACAATATGTAATTATGATTCCAAATTTATACCATTATGGTTCCAAACATCCTCTATCTAAAGATGTAACCATAAAAATCACCTTTCTTGCCTTTTCAACCACGCGCAGTTTTCTTCTCCGCATGGTACTTTTAGAAACAAACTGGCCTTTTTCCTTCTGCATTTCAAGCAACGTATCTATCGACTTTCCTTTTCCGTAATACTCCTCAATGAGCCATTGTTCCTCTGCATCCATGCTTTCAAACACAACGTCGTAAAGTTTTAAGTTCTCCTGCACTTTTCTGAGCTTTTCCTTCAAAATCTGCGTCTGTTCTTGTGCCTGATCCCTTTCTTCTGCTGCTCTCTCGCGAAAGTCGCTTGCCGCCCGCTCGGTTTTACTGCCGAACCTAGATTGTGCGCGTGGCATTCCGGCTTCCTGCATCGTTCCCAATTCCATGCTTTCAATCACATCATTTTCATTATCATCCATTTGCAGCTGCTTTATCCTGCGCTGCAAGGCTTTTTCCACGCTCAGAAGTTCGCGATGGCTTTTAAGCAGCCACTCTGCGTCAACCATTGTATTCCCTCCTGTATGTGTGTTATGGCGTGCTAAGCGTCCAAATGATTTTTGATATGATTCTTCATCCGATAATGTGCGTTTCTGACTGTCCCCTGCGGAATATGAAGTTCCTCCGATATCTCAACAAATGTCATTTCTTCCTCATAAAACAGCCTTAAAATCTGCCAGTAGTATTTCGGCCAGACCTTTTCCTGTTCCTTCAAAAATCTTTCTAAATCCATATGCATCAAGACTTCGTTTTCAAACGTTTCTTCATATTCTACCTCTCCAATTTCTGCGCACATCAGCCTTTTTCTTCGCTTCATCTCCTTCCATGCGCTCCGTTTCGCCACCGTGATAAGCCATGATAATAGCCTGTCCGACCTTCTGATCTTCTTCGCCTGAACCAACGCCTGCAAATACGCATACTGGACGCATTCTTCCGCAATATCCTCCGGACAGCACCTTGTTTGAATATAATGTACCAGCTTTCTATGTGTCTGTTCATCAATTTGGTTCAGCTCTTTCCGGATATCATCGGTAGTCATCAGTGCTTCCTCCGTGCAGCCTAACCCTTCATCTCCTCACGTCGGATTGTGGGTAGGTACTACAATTCGTTGAAAAAGGAGCTGAACTCTTTTTTCCAGCTCCAAACCGCCTTTTCTTCTTCCATCTTTTGTTTATTTCTCCAATGAATATGCTTTTTAGGGGCGTTGCCCCTCCATTACATAATTTGGAGAATTGAGGAAAATGGACTCATTTCATCAAAAAAGGCATAAAAAAATCAGCGCCTGCCAAGAAAGCAAGCGCTGATTGTTATTCCTTATAGAAAGGACATCATTTTTTAATATGAAAGTTCATTTTTATTTGAATCAAAAAATCTCACGGGGCCACCATTAGATGCCTTTGAATTATCATAATAATAGTGTAGGCACTCATAACACGTTGCACACCTTCCAATTCTGATCATATATTCGCATCCGTTTTGAAGCAATCTACCAGACTTCGATTTGCCTGCACTATTCTTACTTCCTGCAACATAGTTTGCTTCAAAAATTGCTCCCTTATAGCTTTCCATCCACACATTGTGGACAGCCTCCATATCTTCTGTTACTTTCTTATTTTCAGAAATATAACTTGGTGCGTAAGCCTGCATTTTTGTTGTAATATCATATCCCATAGTATCGCTCTTAGGTACGAGCAAAAAATGCCATGTGTATGTTTTAATCGCCATATTAATTGCTTTTCGTGCTTCTCCATCAAATTCTTTACCCCGGCACTCACCCGCTGATACCGCAAGGATGTAGTTCCAGAAATTCAGCACTTCAATATTACTCCCCCCATTAAAATAATTCATCAACCGAACTTTATCAGTGTCCTTAGGAATGGTTCTTTCATTTAGCACTGCTCTCCCTGAAGTTTTTGTTCCAATCAGTTCACCATTGCTGGTTCTAAAAATCCCATTTCTCCTGTCTTCCATATTTTTTACAGCGTATTTATAGTTTTCAGAAAAAACATACCCCTTCTGAAGAAGTTCCTCCGGTTCCGCAATTTGTATCATTTCTTCAATTTTCCATTCATCGCCATACTTTACAAACGACACCAGCTTAAAATTAATGCCATTTCCAAAATATTTCGTATTAGTTCTTGTCTGTGCTTCAAGTTCGAGTACGAGAACAACAGGTTCTTCACCATATTCATCGTATAACATTCTCTTTGCATCCTCAAATCGAATTTCATTAGTGTTTCGAATGAAAATGGTTTCGATGTTATAGACACCTTCATTTTCCATTGGTTTATCGGCTTGTCGCATCAATGCATTACAGGTAAGAGGTTCATAGCACTGCGCCGTCTCTCTATATTTCTTCTCATTGATGCTTGCACTCCATTTTTCCAAAAGTTGTTTAATTTGATTGTTCATTTTTATTCCTTCTTTCTGTTTCACTCTTTTGATTAATTTTCGTGTTATATTTTACGTCTAATTTTATAGCAATAGAAAGTAATGGAAAATCGATACTTTAAGTCACATTTCAAATTTTGTCCCTCTTGAAAAAATCCAGACACTTTTGATATAATAATTCACAGAATATCAAATTCGAAAAGGGGGATCGAAATGGTTAAAAAAGCACTCTTTTTCTTAATCTTATTCGCTTTATCTGTGCTCTTTATGCTCACAAAACCCACTCTTCACATTTGGTCGTATGACAAGATTCAAATGCAGATTCCTTCAAATTTGGAAGTTCATGATACTTTTATATCCGATACTACAGGTAAAATTGTCGCTGAAATTGAGCCATCTGATTTCGACATGGAAAGGTTAGAATCTGAGTTTGATTATTCATCTGAAAAAGAATGTGCAGAGCGTTATTTATGGACTTCCCGTTTATATGTAGATGATGCGGCTTCCGAAACTCTACACATAAAAGATTCATTTAACGTTTATATCTATTCAGGTTATTTTCAGATCTCCGATACCGAATCTCAAAATGTGTACATTCTCTTAATACCGCATAACAAAATAAAACGTATTTATACCGTAACATTATACGCCTACTATTTCGATTTTGCTTCCGTCCTATCTATTGCCAACAGTATCTCATTGCTGGATTAAAAGAAGGTGCATTTCTTTTCATCGAATTGCATCTCCAATTAAAGTATTTCATTCCTTTTTGACAGGTTTTCCCAGCACAATTTCCCGTGCTGCAATCGCCACGTTGTTTCTCTGCGTCAAACGCCCATCTACCGCCACAAGATCGCCCTGATGCAGATTCTCATTTGCCCAATCCGCCAAACGATTCCAGCAGTGGATGGTGTACCGCTCTTTCTGCCATTCGCCTGCCCGATTCTTGTGCCGTGTCTGGAGCTGGAATTCTGCATGAACGATCTGTTCGTTTACTTTGTGCGCAACTACCGGCTCCGCAATCAAGCCGGACAATTCAACATGATTCATAACTTTTCTCCTTTCTTTTTCTGTAACATTCATCCTTTTTTGATTAACCATATTTCATAGAGCACGCCTCCTTTTTCCCATCAAAAAAATAGCCGCTCTCTGCCGCTGTCTCTTATAACAACCATTTTCGTGGATAAGTCAATGCTTCTTTGGTTTGATTTCCGACAATCCCATCTACTTTTAGGCCAAACTGCGCACCACTGATCTTTTGAAAGCCTCGCACTGCCGCTTCCGTTTGTGCGCCAAATACGCCGTCAGGTTCACCCGCATCATAGCCAAGGCAGGCCAACCTTTTTTGCAGTCGTCTCACACGCGAATCTTTCGCCGCACGTCTTTTCAATATGCGTTTACCCAGTTCATATGCAGCGGTTACCCGATCTCGCTCATCTGCATAGTCCTCGGCAGCAAAATCAAACGCAATCTGCTCAATATGGATATATGTACACCGTGTATCATCACGACGCTTTTGTTCATATTCCGCTTCAATCCTTTTCCACGATTTACCATCAATCAAATGCAGCTGAATAATGCATCGTTCCTCATCTGAAAGAATCGAAAGCCAGTTTTCAATCATACTCTTATTTTTACGCATTTCTTCCAGTCGTTTTTTCTGGTTGAAATTCAGTTCTGGTTCTTCATTATTCAACATTTCCAAGTCTCGCTCGCACGCACAATACGCTTTATACTTTTTCAAATGAGTTTGGATTTGAAAGATGATATCGTCCATTTTTCTCTCCATTCACTATAAAATTACTGTTCGAATCAATTCAGAAGTTAATATCTACATATTTTTACAAGTTCTTTATTTTTCAAATGAAAAATCGCTGGATTTAGCGTTATATGCTTATTGGCATAAATTCTAAATCACAGCGATCTATTTTGTATGTTTTTCACACTTTATAAATAATATCAAAAACAAATTCTCCATCACATAAATCTAAAAACTACCTCCAGAAACAAATTGATTATGTAACTTATAACTACACAAGCCCCTAAATGAACAGTCTCACTCATCGCAAAAGAACGCGCCGATCTAAACCTTCGATACGCAAATATTGTGCAAAATCCAGGTACATAATAGATTAAGAGATAGGGAAGATTATTAACAATTTCCTTAATCAAAGACATTCACTCACTCCTTGATATCTGTACTAATAATTGGCGGATTTCCTCCATCACCTTTACCGCCAGGGCCTTCTTCATATACAGTTGTGTATCTGTTCCTAATACGAGACTTCTTATTCACTCGTTTGAGGTATAGCGCAGATCTCCTATATTTATATTTTGTACTTTTACTTATGTGTAAAGATCTCAATTTGTTTTGCCGAAGATCAATATCATCGCCTGCTACAGTAACTGTTTTTGTCAAGGAATATTTTCAGTGTTTTGCGCTCTTATCCTTCTGTTCAAAAGATTTTTTGTATATATTCATCGAGCATATCGCCTTGACAACCGCCTCAAATCCCCCTATAATTCCTTATGGCGTAAGCCTCAAACTGCATAGCGTAGCGAAAAGCATCATGCCTTTGCGCATGGGAAGCCGGGTGAGAATCCCGCACAGGACCGCTGCTGTATTGGCTGAGCGGCTCTCACGACCCTTTGGGTCAGTCACTGGGGTGTAAGCTCTGGGAAGGCGAGAGCGTCTGCTATGAAGCCTGAGTCAGAATACATACTTTTTGCGACAATCAATGGTCTTCCCGGTCTCGGAAGAGCTGTTTTTTCTGTACCCAAATATCCCGTTTCTCCTGACGGCGACGGGTTTGTTTGGCGCGCTCAAAGCACTGTGCCGACCGAAAAAGATTGTCGATGCAGTGCTTTTTGTCGTCTTGCGCACCAAATAAAAGGAGGAATAATCCGAATGAAGAAACTTGTCTCCCTGCTGCTTATGCTGGTGTTTGTGTTCTCGCTCTCCTGCGCCATGGCCGAGGGCAAAAAGCACGTCGAAAACCTCATCGTCGGCACGACGGCAGCCAACAACACCTTCAACATGACCACCCAAAGCGACGCATTCGGTCGCATGAATTACAACGGTCTGACGCAGGGCAACTACGTCTATCGCGACGCGAACGGCGATTTGCAGCCCTATTTTTTCACCAGCTACGAGATTTCGGAAGACGGTAAGGTGCTGGATTTCACCTGGCATAAGGGCGCGATCTGGCATGATGGTCAGCCCGTGACCGACGAGGATATCATCTTCACCTTCGAGTTCCAGCGCGACGTGAAGAAGGTCGGCGGTCTGTCCAATCTGGTCAGCGTGGAGATCACCGGCGAAAACGCGGCGCGCCTGACCTTCTCCCAGCCAGACGTGTATTATTACCTCAACACCTCCTGCATGAACACGGCATGCATCTATGCCAAGCACATCTGGGAAGGCATCGAGGATTATTCCCACTACACCGGCGAGGACGCTGCCATTGGCTGCGGCCCGTACAAGCTGGTGGGCTACGATGTGGATTCCCAGACCTCTTACTATGAGGCCGTGCCGGAGAACGCGTTCCTCGGCGAAATCACCGTGGACAAGGTGACCGTGCAGACCTACGCGGATCAGGCGAGCCTGATGATGGCGCTGGCAAGCGGCGAGTGCGACGCGTATTACAACTACGCCAACCCGATTGAAGCGACACTGATCGACAGCTTCACCGGTATGGACGGACTCGACATGGGCGAAAGCCCGTTCGCTGGCAGCTATCAGATGCTGTTCGGATGCAGCCGCACACCGGGCGACGACGTGAATTTCCGTCAGGCGATTGCCTACGCCATCGACTACCCGACCGCGGCGACCGCCATCAACGGCGAATACGGCAAGCCTGCCAACCGCGGCGTGCTTGGTCCGTCCTTCAAAGGCTTTGACGATTCCATCGCGATGCTGGAGTACAACGCGGAGACCGCGAAATCCATGCTGGATGCGGCGGGCTATGTCGATGCGGACGGCGACGGCTGGCGCGAACTGCCGGACGGCGGCAAGATGGATCTGTCCGTCATTCCGCAGTATTCCCGCAGCATGGAAGTCCGCTCCCGTCTGGGCGAAATCGTCTGCAAGTCCCTCCAGAATGTCGGCGTGAACTGCCACATCGACGAGGAAGCCATCGCTAACAGCGAGATTTGGGAAGATAAGGTGACCAAGGAGGAATACGACATCTCCATCACCTTTACCACCTCTGGCATGCTCTATTCCACGCCGTTCCGCTACATGCTCGCCGAGCTGCGCGACGGCGATTCCGGCTGGCACTGGGGCAGCTGCCATGATCCGCGTCTGAAGGAATACTACTACGCGATGACCGAGGCCATCAACGACGAGCAGTATATCGAAAACAGCCGCAACCTCCAGCACCTCGCCGACGAGGAGATGTTCGGTCTGACCTTCGCGTGGCAGACGGGCTTCTTCCCGTATCGCACCGACAAGATTGAAGGCTGGGATAACTGGCAGAGCTGGGGCGTCATCAATGCCAGAACCTGGTTTGACCTGACGGCGAAGTAAGCATATCTGAATTTGGGGACTGACAAATCCTTGATCTTGGGGCTTGTCAGCCCTTTTCTGCTATAACGGGAGTGATTTCCTTTTGTTCAAACACATCCTCAAGAAAACCCTCATCGCCATTGCGACGATCTGGCTGATTATCACCATCAGCTTCACGCTGGTGCATACCATGCCGGGCGACCCGATCATCTTTCTGATTGGTGAAGAGGAATACTATTACCTGCTGGATAACAACCCTGCCTATCTGGAACAGGTCACGGAGAAATTCGGTCTGAACGACGATCTGCCGACGCAGTACGCACGCTACATGAAAAGCGTGCTGACGCTGGATTTCGGTCTTTCCTATACCAACCAGAAGCCCGTCATCGAAAATTTCCGTTCCGCCGCGTATTGGACGCTGCTGCTCTCCGTTCCGACGCTCATCATCTCCTGCATTCTCGGCGCGGTGCTCGGCATTCACGCGGGCATCCGCCCCGGCGGTCTGTTTGACCGCATCGCCACGCCGTTTTTCCTGTTTCTGAATACCATTCCTTCAAACTGCCTGAGTCTGCTGCTGCTCATCGCGTTCGCCTACAAGCTCAAGTGGGTGCCGATCAACGGCATGGTTTCGCCCGGTCTTTCCGGCGCGGCGCGGACGGCGAGCATCGTCCAGCACATGATTCTGCCGCTGTGCATTTTGATTCTGTTCCGCACGTCGGGTGATTTCATGCTGATGAAAAGCACCGTCTCCCAGATTCGGCAGGAGGAATACATCCTCACCGCACGCGCCAAGGGCATCGGTCAAAACAAGGTGCTCTTTCGCCATGTGCTTAAAAACGCGCTCGTGCCGTATTCCACATCGCTGTGCATGCAGCTGGGCGGGCTGCTCTCCGGCGCGATGGTGGTCGAGGTCGTCTTCGGCTGGAAGGGCATGGGACAGATGATGTACAACGCCGTATCCTGCCGCGACTTTGCGACCGCGCAGTTCTGCTTCCTGCTTTCGGCGCTCTGCGTCGTGCTCAGCAACCTGCTGGGCGATATCGTCGCCGCGGCGATCGACCCGCGCATTCGGGAGGAGGCGGCAGAGCATGCGTAAAAAGCATAACCCCGCCGCTATCGCAGGCTGGTGCATCATTTTGGCGTTCTGCCTGATTGCGATTTTCGCGGATTTCATCGCGCCGTATGACCCCTCTGAACTGGGCACGGCGTATCTCAAGCCCAGCGCGGAGCATCTGCTGGGGACGAACGATTTGGGGCAGGATATTTTCAGCGAGATGGTTTACGGCACACGCGTGTCGCTGCTGCTCGGCGTGTTTTCCGCACTGCTGGTTTCGCTGATCGGCACAGCTTTGGCACTTATCGCCGGATACTTCGGCGGTACGGCGGATAAAACCATCTGCGCTGTGATCGACGTTGCGATGGCAGTTCCGTCCCTGCCGCTGACGATGCTGCTGATTGCCTACCTCAAGAGCGGCATGTTCAGCCTGATTCTGGCGATCAGCATCACCGCATGGACGGGCACGGCACGCATCCTGCGCACGCGCGTCAAGCAGATCTGCGAACTGCCCTATATCAAGATTGAAAAGGCGATGGGCGTTTCCGCGCCGGTCATCATGGTGCGCCACATTTTGCCCAACCTCAAGGATATCCTGCTCACGCGCATGGCGCTTTCCGTCTCCGGCGCGATGACGACGGAATCCGGATTGAGCTTTCTCGGTCTGGGAACATACGGTCAAAAGAGCTGGGGCAACATCCTGCATTTTGCCTTCTTCCGCAACAGCATTCTGCGCAAACAGATCTGGTGGTATCTGCCGCCGATCATCTGCATCAGCGTCGCGGTGATGGGCTTCATGCTCGTGGGCTACTATGGCCGGCAGAGAAGGGAGTGATTACTGTGGAAAATGCGATTTTGGATATTCAAAACGTTTCCGTCCGCTTTGCCAACGGCAGTGCCGTACAGGCGGTTGAACAGGTCTCCCTCTCTGTCTTTCCCAGCGATAAACTCTGCATCATCGGCGAAACGGGAAGCGGCAAGAGCATCCTTTTGCTCTCCGTGCTGCGCCTGCTTCCGGCAAGTGCTGTCGTCAGCGGCGACGTGTGCTTTCACGGGCAAAGCCTGTTCGCCCTTTCGCCCAAGCAGATGGATGGCGTTCGCGGCGGTCAAATCTCCTATGTGCCGCAGGGAAGCGGCAACGGCATGAACCCGCTGCTTTCCGTTGGATTTCAGGTTGGCGAACCGCTGATCGCGCATCGCGGCATGAATAAAAAACGGGCGATTGCCCGTGCGGTGGAGCTGATGCGCCGCTTTCATCTGGGGCGTGAAGAAGAACTGGCGCGGCAGTACCCCTACACCCTGAGCGGCGGCATGCGCCAGCGTGCGCTGATTGCGATGGGCATCAGTGCCGACGCGGAGCTTCTGCTCTTTGACGAGCCGACCAAAGGGCTGGACGAAGCACGCATCCGTCTGGTCGCTGACACGCTGAACGAGCTGGACGGGCAGACGATGGTCTGCGTCACGCACGACCTGAGCTTTGCGCGTGACGTCGCCAATCGCATCGGTGTGATGTATGCGGCGAATCTCATCGAGGTCGCCGACGCGGACGAGCTGTACGCCCATCCGCTGCATCCCTATACGCGCGATATGCTCGCCGCCATGCCGGAAAACGGGCTGCATTTCCGCCCCGGCTATGCCCCCGCGCACGACGATACGCGCGTGACCGGCTGCAAATATCGAATGCGCTGCCCGAATTGCAGCGAAAAATGTGCCGAAATGCCGCCGATGGCGGACGTGGACGGCCACAAAGTGAGGTGTTGGCAGTATGTGTGAAACCATCATGGAGGCTGTTTCGCTGACCAAGCACTTCCGCAGCGCGGATAAGACGTGGTTCACCGCGGTGGACGGCGCGTCGATTTCCCTGCAAAAGGGCAAAACGCTCGGTCTGCTTGGGCAGAGCGGCAGCGGCAAATCCACGCTGGGACAAATGATGGTCGGCTTGCTCAAGCCCGATTCCGGCGAGCTGTTTTTCCATGGCAAGCTGCTTAGCTATCCCATTCGAGGGCAGGCACGCCGCAGGATTCAGATTCTCTTTCAGCACCCGGAGGTTTCGTTCAATCCCCAGCTCACGCTTCGACAGAGCCTGGTTGAACCATTCAAGTTGATGGGCAAACCGTTTGACGACGGGGCGATTCTCTCCGTTATCGAGCCGTTCGGCCTACACGCCGAGCATCTTGCCCGCTATCCCGGCGAACTTTCCGGCGGCGAATTGCAGCGTGCTGCGCTGGCACGTGTCACCGTGCTTGAGCCGGAGATGATCCTGCTCGACGAGCCGACCAGCATGCTGGACGTGATTACGCAGGCGCAGATGATCGACTTCCTGCGCCGCTATCAGCAGCAGTATCAGACCTCCTATCTGTTCATCACGCACAGCACGGCGCTTGCCGAGCAATTCTGTGACGAGATTGTGAAGATGGAAGGCGGGCATCTGCTCAAAGAAAGGAATACGAAATGAAACGAATCGCAATCGTCGCCTGCGAAAATTCCAATACGGTCTGCGCGGGCTGTGCCTGTTTGAACGCCTTTTACGCCGAAATAACGTCATATATAAATAAAACCTCCCTCATCGAGGGAGGTGGCACGACGAAGTCGTGACGGAAGAAGTTCACCACGCATTCCCCGTTCATCATACAGGAAGTGCGTGGTTTTTCTTATTGTTTTATTTCAGTTCCGCCTTCAAATGCTCCACATACAGCCTCTGCACATCTTCCAGCTCGCCCAGCCCTTCCACCGTGCAATGCACGTCGAATCCGGCGGCGGTCAGATGGCTTTTCCAGCTATCCGCATCATCGCCCGCCATATCGTTTTGTGCGTGGTCGCCAGCGACAAGCATCATCGGGCGCAGCTCGATGTGCTTTGCGCCCAGCGCACGCAGCTCGTCGATGGCGTTTTCCAGCGTCGGCCAGCCTTCGACCGTTCCGACGACGACATTGGGATGGCCTTGCAGCCGAAGTGCCGTCTGCATCGCGGGATAGACCATGTTTGCGAAATGCGTCGTGCCGTGCCCCATGAGCAGAAGCGCGTCCGCATCATCAGGCTTGAGAGCCGCCAAAATCTCAGCCAGCTTAAGCAGGTCATCGTTATTCGCAATCAGCGGTTTACCGATGCCGCCACGCAGGAATCGCCCCGCATAGCGCATATACGATGCGCGGATTTTTTCGTCGTATTCGTTGCCGCAGAGCAGGTGCGTCGGCTGAACAAACACCGTGTCATAGCTTTCGTTCGCCAGTTTTTCCAATGCTTCCTCAAGCGACGGCACAATTTCGCCGCGCGATTTCAACACCTTGCGGACGATGCTGCTCGTATACGCGCGGAAAACGTCATAGCCCTCCGCAGCCTGCGTCAGCACGCGCTCCACCGCTTCAATGTCCTGCCGCCCCTTTTCATACGTCGTGCCAAAACTCACAATGACCAACGCTTTTTTCATCGTTTATCCTCCTTCGGTCGTTCAATCATCACCACGTCGATCCCGCGTTCCAGCGCGGGCAGAACCTTATCCGCCACGCCCCCCGGCTGCCCGGAATCCTTTGACACCATCGTGCGGATGCGGAGCTGATCGTAGAGCGCCGCGTTGAAATCCCGCGAAAACGGCCCCTGCATCGCGATGACGTGGCTCTGCACCATGCCCGCCGCCGCGCAGAGATCGAGTGCCTGATGCGTCGGCAGGACGCGGACGAACAGCCTTTCCGGCTCAATGACCTTGGCATAGATGCTCAGGGTGTGGCTTCCCGTCGTCAGCAGGATGTTTCCCGCGCTGAGCGCGGCCAGCGCCGCCGCCTCCTCAGAATTGCCTGCCCACGTCACCGCGTCGCGCCAATCCTCGCGCCTGTCCGCCGCGCGCTCGATGCGCACGTAGGGGATATGCAGCGCGTCGGCGCAGGCGCGGATGGTCTGTGTCGCACGGACGGCGAAGGGATGCGTCGCGTCGATGACGCGCTCCGGCCTTTCCGCCGCGATCCACGCCTTCATGGCCGCTTCATCCAGCGCGCCGATGTGACAAGCTGCGCCTTCCGGCAGAAACTGCCGCGCGTATTCGCTCGTCACGCTGACCAGTACGCTTTCCCCGCGTGCAAGTGCCAGCGCGGCCTGCTCGCGGCCTTCGGTCGTGCCGCCGAAGATGATCGTTTTCATCGCCACAGCCTCTCCATCCATTCGGGGTGCGACAGAAAATGCAGATGCGCAAACCCTGCCGTCGTGTTCCCCTTGTGCATCCCGCCCGGCCAGCACAATTCCGGTCGGCTCGCCTTGCGGATTTCAAAATCATACGCCGCTTCGCCTGCCGCTTCCGTCGCCGCATGGTGAAACTCATGGGCGGGATACGTCCTTCCCGTCTTCAAATCCGCGACGAGCACATAGCCGAAGCGCTGCAATCTATCCGTCATGCGGCAAACCTGCGGCAGAAAGCCGACCATCTCCGCGCTGTCGATGCTTTCGGATAAATACATCATGCCGCCGCACTCCGCATAGCAGGGCAGGCCGCTTTCCAGTGCCGTGCGGATGCTTTGGCGCATGGACATATTGGCCGACAGCCGCACCTTGAATACCTCCGGAAATCCGCCGCCCAGATACAGCCCGTCCAGCCCCTTCGGCAGTTCGCCGTCCTCAAGCGGGGAAAACGGCACAAGCTCCACGCCCGCCCCTTCCAGCGCATCGAGATTGGCGCGGTAGTAAAAGCTGAACGCCTTATCCCGCGCAAGCCCCATGCGAAAGCCGTCCATCCGGGGATATTTCCTCGGCGCGACGGGCAGAACCGGCGCGCGCCTTGCCAATTCCAGAATCATCGGAAGATCAAGCGTGTCCGCGACCTGCCGCGCCGCCTCCTGAATCCGGGGCAGCGCGTCCTCGACCTCCTCGGCGGGCACAAGCCCCAGATGGCGGCTCTTGAGCGCCAGATTCACATCCTTTTCGATGTAGCCCACGCACGGCAGGCCGGTGTAATGCGCCACCGCGTCGCGCACCAATTCGTAGTGATGCGCGCCGGAAACCCGGTTGACCAGCACGCCCGCGATGCCGCTGTCTTCCCGGAGCGTCATAAAGCCCTTGACCGTCGCCGCCGCGCTTGCCGCCGAACCGGAAGCGTCCACCACCAGCAGCACGGGCGTCCGCGTCAGCCGCGCCATCTCCCATGTGGATTGGCGGCAGCTCGTCGCATCCATGCCGTCGTAATAGCCCATCACGCCCTCGATGACCGTGATATCCGCCGGGCGGCTGAGCAGTGTCGGCAGATCCCTCGGCTCGATTAAAAAGCTGTCGAGGTTGTGGCTCGGCCTGCCGCAGACCAGCTCGTGAAAGCCCGTGTCGATGTAATCCGGCCCGACCTTGCAGGGCGCGACGTCCAGCCCGCGCTCCCTGAGTGCCGCCATCAGCAAAAGGCTCGCCGTCGTCTTGCCGCAGCCGCTGCTCGTGCCCGCCAACAGGATTCTCATGCCCGAACGCCCTCCATGCCGTAGAGCAGCGCGTTGACGATTGCCGCCGCCACGTTGCTGCCGCCGCGCCGCCCGCGCGCCACAATGCAAGGCAGGCCAGTTTTAAGCAGCATCTCCTTCGCCTCCACCACATGCACAAAGCCGACCGGCACGCCGATGACGACCGTATTCTTCAAATCCGCGTGGTTTTCCAGCGGCTCCAAAAACGTCGGCGCATTGCCGCAGACCAGCAGCTTCGAGCCGGGAATGGCCAGCGCGCGCTCCATCGAAACGCGCGCCCGCGTCGTCTCCCGCGCCTTCGCCTCCCGCGCGATATCTTCATCCGCCATGAAGCAGACCGCCTGACAGCCCAGCTTCTTGAGCGCCGGTTTGCTGATGCCGGAAAGCGCCATCTGCGTGTCGGTGACGATCATTGCGCCGCGCGCCAGCAGTTCCCGCGCATAGGGGACAACCCCCGGCGTGAAGACCATCGATTCCGCAAAGGAAAAATCCGCCGTCGCGTGAATCACGCGCTTGACAATGGGCTTGATCTCCGGGTCAAGCGCCACCTGCAACTCGCGCTCGATGATCGCCATGCTCGCCTGCTCGATCTCCATTGGTTTCATAGGCTTGTACTCCTTCCCAAAATCTGCCCCTTCGCATCCAGCATCACCGCGTCCACGCGCATTTCCCCGTGAATGCGCGCTGCCGCATAAGCCGCCGCCGCGTCGGCCAGATGCGTCCAAACCGCGTCAAACCCCGCGTCGTAAATCGGGGAGATGCATCCGTCGAGCGTCACACTCTGACGCACGAATTCCAGCAGCTCAACCGGCGCGCCCATCAGCGCCAGATGCGCGATCAGCGTTTCGCGCCGTCCGTCGCCGTATTGGCTGTGCGTCTGCATGCTGCCGCCGGAAACCTTGACCAGCTTCCCCGGCTGCCCCAGCAGCGTGGCGCGCGCAAAGCCCAATTCCGCCGCGCAATCCAGCGCAAAGCCGACAAAGTTGCTCATCTGCACCGCCTGCATGCAGGGAAAGAGCGCGTTGGCCGCGCGCTCGCCCTGACTGCCGAAAACCAGCCCGATTTCTTCCGCGCCCTGACTTTTGCGGACGGATAATTCCAGCCGGATCGTCTCCTTCAGTGCTTCCTCGCTCATCGGGCGCACAACGCCCGTCGTCCCCAGCACGGACAGCCCTCCGACCACGCCCAGCCGGGGGTTGAACGTCCTTTTCGCCAGTTCCTCGCCGCCGGGGATGCTGACTGTCACCTCCGCCGCGCGCGCGGGGAAAACCTGCCGAACCGCCTGCTCGATCATCCGCCGCGGCACGGGGTTGATCGCCGCCTCGCCGACGGGCAGCTTCATGCCCGGCAGGGTGATCGTCCCCACGCCGTCGCCCGCCAGAAAGCGGATGCCGCCGTCGCTCTCCATCAGCCGAACGCGTGCGCGGACCTCACTCCCGGTGGTGATATCCGGGTCGTCGCCGCCGTCCTTGATGACCCCGCAGACATAGCCGCCGTGCGCGATGATCTCCGGCGCAAACGTTTTGCCCGCCGGAACGACGATCCCTACGCGCTCGGGGCATGCGCCGTCCCTCTGCCAGAGACAGCTCGCCAGCGCTGCCGCCGCCGCGCAGCTCCCCGTCGTGAAGCCCTCGCGAAGCGCCTTCACAGGCGATACCCCCGCGGCGTGAGCATCCGCCCAAAGCGCTCCTGTGTTTCCGCGTTACCGATGAGCACCGTCGTGAACATATCCAGCGGCTCATGCACCAGTTCGCCCAGCGTCAGCACACGGCTCTTCTGCCCGTCGCGCCCGATGTTCTGCACATAGCCGCAGACGGTCGAAGCGGGCAGCGTCTCCATCAGAATCGCGCAGGCGCGGGCGAGGTGATCCGGCCTGTGGCGACTGCACGGGCTATACAGCGCAATCGGAAAGCCGCCCGCCGCCGCCGCGCGAAGCCGCCGTTCAATCGTCGCCCACGGAGTCAGTTGATCGGAGAGGCTGACGACGGCAAAATCCCCGCAGAGGGGCGAGCCGAGCACCGCCGCCGCGCTGAGCGCCGCCGTCACCCCCGGCACAACCTCGATCTCGTCGCCCTCTTCCGCCATGCCCAGCAGGAGCGACGCCATGCCGTAAACCTGCGCGTCGCCCGAGCAGATCAGCGCCACGCGCCTGCCTTCCCGCGAAAGCAAAAGAGCCTGTACACACCGTTCCTTTTCGCCGCGCATGCCCGTCGTCACAAACCGCTTTTCGGCAAACTCGTCCCGAACCAGCTCGACATACGTCGTGTAGCCCACGATCACCTCCGCACGGCGCAATGCGTCGTCCGCCGCAATCGTGCGCCCCTCGCGTCTCCCCGGCCCGATGCCCACGACCTGAATCATACGTTTTCCTCCCCGGCCAGCGCGAGCGTCACGCCCTGCATCGCCGTTTTGCCCACGAGCAGCCGCCCGCCGGTCATCACCGCCGCGCGCTCGCACACGCAGCCGCAGCCCACCGTTTTCATTACAAAATCCGAATGGGCAAACACACCCGGCACGGCGTTCAGCTCCGCCGCCGAATACGTTTGCAGCGGAAAGCGGTATTTTTCGCAGAGCGCGAGAATCGCCGCCTCGTCCTTTTTCACGTCAATCGTCGCAACCGCCCGGACGGACAGCGGCGACACGCCGTTTTCATGCAGAAACGCGCGGAAGCAGTCCTCCAGATGTGCCGCGTCCGTGCCGCGCTTGCAGCCCACGCCCAGTGTCAGCGTCCGCGGCCTTAAAAAGAGCGTCACGGGAAACGGCGGGCGGATCTCCCGTTCCGTAATCGCCACGCCGACCGATTTTCCCGCCAGCGCGGCAGCGGAAACCGCCTGAATCGCCGCCTTGTTTTCAATCGCGCAGTCGTTTTTCATCGCCCAACTGTCGATGGCCGGAACACCGCGCACATCCGTCGCAGTCGTCAGCACGGGCTCCGCGCCCGTCCGTTCCGCCAGCAGCAGCGCGAGGTCGTTTGCGCCGCCGATGTGCCCGGATAGGATGGGGATGATGTGCCTTCCCATTTCATCCATGACAAGCACTGCGGGGTCGGCCGCCTTATCCCGGCAGAGCGGCGCAATCGCACGCACCGCAATGCCGCATGCGCCGATGAACAGCAGCGCGTCCGCATCGGCAAACGCCTCCCGCGCCCACTGCATCACAGGCACGCCGCGCGTCACGGGGAAGCCGAGCTTTTCCTGCCAGCCCTGCCCCTTTTCAGTAAAAGCAATGGCGCGGATGTTCATGGCGTTTCGGCCTCCCGACAGGCGTGGGCGAACGCCGGATCGTAGAGCTTGGAGCGCTTGTCGCTCTCCCGCAGAAAATCGCCGACGAGAATCAGCGCGGTCTTTTTGATGTGCGCCGCCTTTTCCGCGATATCCGCGAGCGTGCCGCGCACGACCTCCTGCTCCGGCCACGTCGCTTTGTAGACGACGGCGACGGGCGTATCTTCCGGGTAGCCGCCCGCCGTCAATTCGGCGCATACGTCCTTGAGCATCGAGACGCTCAGGAACAGCGTCATGCTCGCCCGATGCGACGCCAGCGCGCGCAGGTTCTCCTGCTCGGGCACGGGCGTTCTGCCCGCCATGCGCGTGATGATGAGCGTCTGGCTGACCTCGGCGGGGGTGTACTCCGCCGGGATGGCCGCCGCCGCGCCGCAGAACGAGCTGACGCCGGGCACGACCTCATAGGCCAACCCAAGTTTATCTAATTCGCGCATCTGCTCGGCAATCGCACCGTACAGGCACGGGTCACCCGTGTGCAGCCGCACGACGGTTGCCCCCTCGGGCGCATCCCGCATCGCCGCGACGGTCTGCTCCAGCGTCATGGACGCGCTGTTATAAATGGTCGTTTCGGGTCTGCAATCATCCAGAAGTTCGGGGTTGACGAGCGAACCCGCGTAGATCACCACGTCCGCCTTTTGCAGCAGGCGCATGCCGCGCACGGTGATGAGGTCGGTTGCGCCCGGCCCCGCGCCGATAAAATAAATCATAGGAACTCCTTTTTGGGGCGCCGCCCCAAACCCTGCTCGGAACTTCCCGTTTCGCTTCGCGCTGTTTTTAAGTGACGTTAGCGCTGAAAATGAAAACCGGGTTTTCCGCTTTGAACATCGTATAGCGCCCGACCGATTCGAGCGCCGAAACGGCGACCTGCCGCGCCTCAAAATCCACCATCGGCCGCATCAGGCGCAGAAGCGCCTGCGCGCTTTCCATCGTGACGGCGGTTGCGACCAGCCGAATCGGGCGTTGAAGTCCGCGCAAAAGCTCCACGATAGCTTCTGCCGCGCCGGTCGTCCCGCCGAGGAAAACCGCGTCCGGCGCGGGCAGCGCCGACAGTACCTCCGGCGCGCGGCCGGGAACGACGCGCAGGTTGAGCGCGTGAAATCTTTCGGCGTTCCGGCGGATGAGGTCGAGCGCTTCGTCCTTCATTTCAACGGCATAAACCTCGCCCAGCGGGCACTGACGCGCGCATTCAACGCTGACGCTGCCCGTCCCCGCGCCAATATCCCAAACGACGCCGTTCGGTTTCAAATGCAGCGCCGACACGACGAGCGCACGCACATCCCGCTTAGTCATCGGGGTTTTGCCGCAAATGAACGCCTCATCCGACAGACCAACAGGCGGCAGGCCGCTCTCCGGCGCGTCGTTTTCGATATAAGCCATGCAGAGCGGGTCATACGTCGCATCCGGGTCATAGGCCTCCGTCCGCTCGTCGGGATAGGAGAGCCGTTCGCCGACAAACAGCCGCACATTTTCCAGCCCGCCGAGGTTCAGGCTCTCCCTCACCCACGCAGGATTGTGCGCCGCGTCGAGAAAGCAAAACGTCTGCCGATGCGTCCGCACGGCGTGGCACAGCGCGCTTTCCGAAAGTGCTCGGCCATGCGCGGAGAGGATTTTCGCGTCCTGCCACGAAACGCCCAGCCGCGCGGCAAAGAGCTGCAAGGCGCTGACGCCCGGATGCACACGCAGATATTCGCCGCCGATTTTCCGTTTGAGCATTTCCAGCAGGCTGTACAGTCCCGCGTCGCCGGAAACCAGCACGGCGGCACTCTGTCCTGCGTCGCTGGATAGACGCATCTGTTCAATTGCACCTTCCAACGGCGAAAGCGGCCTTGCCTTTTCGGGCGGCACGAGCACGGCATGGCGTGCCGCGCACCAGACCGCATCCGCACGATCAATCGCCTGCTTCGCGTCGTCGGTGAGCAGAACGGCCTCACCCGGACCGACGCTGATGATATCAAGCATGGCGCACCTCCACACAATGTTCTTGAGCAAAACAAATCAGTTCATCGTCCCATGCATGGGCTTCCAATCCATCGGGAATAAGCAGCGCGCCGCAATTCAGCAGCGTTTGCCGGGCTTCCGCCAACACGGCTTCACTCGGCGGCGCGAACGGCGCTGTCGTCAGTATGCGGGCGGCCAGATGGCGTGCGGCAGGGATATCCATATCGTTTTCCGCCAGAATACCCGTTGCAAACGGTGTTCCTTCCCGCGTCAGGCGGCGGTAGACGGTTGTCGCCTTCCCCATGCCGCCGAGGACAAACGCGTATGGCGCACCTTCCGCACGGGGAAGCTCCATTGATCCGGAAAGCGCGTCATAAACACCAGACGAAATGCCGTACAGCTGCGTGATGTTTTCTTCCGTAAAGACTGCTTCGGGCGTGCCGAACATCTCCACGCCGTGCGTGCCGATGCCCATCACGAGGTCGGATACCCGTGCAGCGAGGTCAATTTCGTGCAGGCTCATCACGATGGTCACGCCCTGCTCCCGCGCGAGATGAAGCAGAATGGCGGACAATTCAATTTTATATCGAATATCCAGAAAGGAGGTCGGCTCGTCGAGCACCAGCACGCGCGGCTGCTGGCAGAGCGCACGGGCAATCATCACCCGCTGACGCTGACCGTCGCTGACGCGGGCGAACGGCTTGTCCGCCAGTTCTTCGACACGCACCAATGCGAGACTCTGCGCAATCACGTCTCTGTCCAGCGCAGTCAGCATCCCGAAACGGCCGGTATAGGGATAACGCCCGGAAGCCGCCACGTCGTAACAGGTCATCAGTTCCGGACGGACGCGCTCGGTCAGCACGACGGAAAGCCGCTTTGCCAGCTCGCAGCTGTCCATCCGCTCGATATTTTCGCCGCCGATGCGCACCACGCCGCCCATACACGCGAGGTGATGCGAAATCGTCTTGAGAATGGTCGATTTGCCCGCGCCGTTTGGACCGATGAGCGTCAAAATCTGCCCCGGCAGAATCGACGCGCAGAGGTCTTTCAACAATACACGTCTGCCGTAACCGACCGAAAGGTTGTCCAGCTCCAAAGTCGGTTTCACCGGTGTCCGCCTCCCCGCTTGAGTGCCATCACGATAACGACCGGCGCGCCGAAAAACGCCGTTACCGTGCTGATGGCCAGCTCCGTTGGCGAAAACGCCGTTCGGGCGATCCAGTCGCATGCCATACAGAATACGCCGCCCAGCAGGAAACAGCCGGGCAGAACAGCCATCGGTTTGGCCGTGCCGAGCAGCTTTTTCGTCATATACGGCACGGCAATGCCGACAAAGGAAATCGGACCGACAAGCGCCGTCACGCACGCGGCCAGCAGACAGGAAAGTCCGATCAGCGCCGCACGGAAACGGCGGACGTTCACACCCATGCTCGCCGCGTAATGTTCGCCGAACTGATATGCGCCGATGGGCTTCGCCAGCAGCAGGCACAGCAGCAGGCAGACGGCGATCACCGCCAAGCAGATGCGCAGATTTCCCCACGACACGGCAGAAAAACTGCCCATCGACCAGCTGGTGAGGTTCGCAATATCGCTTTCTTTGGCGAAGGTGACGAAGAAATCCGTCGCCGCCGAACAGACGTTGCCAATCATCATGCCGACGACCAGCAGCATCGCCATGCTGTGAATCTTTCGGGAGACGATCATCACAAAGCTCGCGCAGAGCATTGCCCCGACAAATGCCGCGGTCATCACCGCGCCGAACGGCACGCAACCCCAGAGCTTCATGCCGAAGATCATCACCGCACCGACAGCCAACTTTGCGCCGGAGGACACGCCCAGCACATACGGCCCGGCAATCGGATTGCGGAAAAACGTTTGCAGCAGAAAGCCCGACACGCTCAGCGTGCCGCCCATCACCGCCGCCGCCAGCACGCGCGGCAGGCGGATTTTGAGCAGCACGTTGTAGGCCGCTGTGCCCGCGCCCTCTCTCAGCAGCAGAATCCGCAGGATTTCATGCGGGGACAGCGCCGCGCTGCCCGTGCCCACACTGACCGCCAACAGCAGCGCAAAGCAGACTGCGAGCACCGCATAGCACAGCGCGCACCGCGTTTTTTTCACCCGTTCCTCACTCCAGCTTCATGATATGGTTTAGTGCCGCGTCGTCACCCGAAAGCATGCGGTTCATGTCCTCGATGAGGTCGCCCAGCCGTCCGGCCTGCTGAAAATAATCTGCGCCGGTGCAATAGACGCGTCCATTTTGCACCGCTTTGAAATCGGCCAGCAGCGTGTTTCGCTCAATCAGCTGCGAAAGTGTCTTCGGCTTGCCGCCGAGCTGACCAATATAGAGGATGCAGTCCGCATCGCCCGCCACGAGATAAAAGGCTTCCATCTCCATCTGCCGCGTGCCGGATTCGCCGGTACCCAGTCCTTCCGGCGCATACCGCCCGCCAGCCAGCTCAAGCATTTTGACCATATAATCACCATTGTTGCGCACATACAGCGCGCCCTTGGAGGTGATGTAGAACATGGCGACGGTCACGTTCTCCTGCATCGGCTCAAGCGATTCGATTTTCTGCTTCTGCGCGTCAAACGCGGTGCTCGCCTCGTTCTCACGCCCCAGCAGCACGCCGTAGAGCTTCATCCACTCCATGCGCCCCAGCGGAGTTTCCTCCAATGCAGAGCTGTCCACCAGCAAAGGAATGCCTAGCTCGTCCAGCTTTTCCCGCACATTCGGCGTGCCCTCGATCATCGTGGAGAAAACGGCCAGCTTCGGCGGGTTCAAGGCAATACGCTCGAAATCCGGCTGCTTATAGTGACCGATGTATGCGATTTGTCCATCTTGAACCGCTTGTTTCACGCTTGGCAGATACCAGTCTTCCACGTCATAGGTCGTCTGCGTCACGGCGGAGAGCGCGCCGATTTCATCCATCAGTGCCACCGTCGAGGTGGAAGCCACGAACAGGTTGTCAAGCGGCATGTACAGCAGCATGATGTCCGCATCCAGACCATCCGGTGCATCCATACCCGCTGGAATCAGCAGAAAGCGCCCGCCGTTCTGCACGGTAATCAGTGAATAACCGCCTTCCAGCCTGTCCACGGCAAAGTTTTTCGCGGCTTCCAGATCAAGCTTTTCTGTGACGACGGGCAGCTCCGCTAACGCGGTTTGAACAGCAAAAAGGCTCAAAAGCAGCGCAATCATCTTTTTCATAAACTTCCTCGCAGTTTTTCTCAAAATAAATGAAAAGCGCCCATCTCGGACAAAGATGGACGCATAGCAAACAAACGCTTGACCTGCCTTCTCCAACTGCCCGAGAATCGGTTTCATCTCCGCAGGGCAGGTCTCCTGGCTGACGGCTTCACGTGCGCCGCCTTCTCGAAATCGCTTTCAATGGCTCATGGCACACGCATACCGAATACAGTAATGGCTGTTGCGCCGGATTTGAACCGGCTTCCCTTTTCATTTGAATGGCTTCAAACACCCTGCGCGGTATAGATTTTTCTCGTTTATTATACGGGGTTTGAGGGAGGGAGTCAAGATGAGAGAGGAATGGATTTTTCTTAAATCGCCAGAAAATGAATGGGTGCAGATTGATTTGTTTGAAGTGGATCATCCGATTGTCGGAGGGCGTTCTTTTCAGCATCATTTATAACCTGCTCCAACTCCTTCCGATTGCCCGCCGTTTCCACCGCATCCTCAATCGAAACCCGTCCATCCAAAACGTGCGGCAGTGCGTCAGGAATAACCTTGCGTGTCCAGTATCGAATGCGGTTTAGTTCCGCCAATTCACCCTTGACTTCTTCAAGTTTGGGAAGAAGGGCTTCGCGCTCCGCTTCAAGCTGTGCGCGCTCTGTTTTCAGCGCCGCGCGCTGCTCCTTATCGAGAGGAGATGCAAGCCCCAGCGACTTCACGAGCTTTTCGCGCAGCC
>ERZ827088.1573-NODE-1573-length-27572-cov-4.332086_pt1 | contig 27572 bp, 23 predicted proteins | sample MGYA00519922_ERZ827088 | MGnify/ENA primary metagenome ERZ827088 (study PRJEB31778, sample SAMEA3449254) | human gut metagenome | biome: human gut; feature: human-associated habitat; material: faeces | place: United Kingdom | collected 2010/2012 ...
CGCAATGCTGATGCACAACTGTGTAGAAAGTGTAGCCTTACAAACGGAGTGATGTCTATATGAAATGCCCACATTGCGGCGCACCCATGAAGGAAGATCAGATTTTCTGTGAAAAATGCGGTAAGGAGCGGCTTCTTGTACCGGTGTATGATGCAGAGGTGGATGCAAAGCTGGAAAGTACAATTTCCTCGATTGCAGATGACCTTGCCGATACCCAGCAGATCGTACCGCTTCCTCTGGAGCAGGAGGAGCAGAAACCGGACAAAACAGAAACGGAGACGGAATCTTCCGATGATGGGGAAGAACAACAAATTGAATCAGATAATAAAAAATTGCATAAAAAAACATTTTTGTCAGGGATCTGTATTGGAATCGCGGCTGTCGTGCTTTTGGTATTTCTGACAGGAGCCTTGATCTATCGGAACAATCATGCTTCTTATGAGTATCAGTTAAAAATGGCAGAAGATATGTATAAAGCGCAGGATTATGCCCAGATGCTTGATTATGCCAAGGAGGCAGCTGCACTTGCACCGAATTCTTCGGATGCCAAGATGATGATGGCAAGAGCTTATGCGGGACAGAACAATACAGAAATGGAACAAAAGACACTGGAAGCACTGCTTGCGGCAGACAGTGCTTATGTGCAGGCATATGATCTGCTTGTCCCGATCTATGAGAGCCGGAAGGAATATGAAAAGATCGGACAGCTTCTGCTTTCCTGTAAAGAGCAGACAGTACTTGATAAATATGTAGCATATCGTTGTGATGCGCCGGAGTTTTCTATGACAGGCGGATCTTATGATGAAATGCTTTCCGTGAAGCTGATCGCACCGGGAAGCGGAGAAATCTATTACACAACAAATGGCAGACAGCCGGATCGCAGCAGCACCAGATATATCACACCGATCATTTTGGATTCGGGGATCTATCATCTGCAGGCAGTTTATGTGAACACATATGGTGTAACAAGTGCTGTGGCAGAGGAAACATATACAGTGGATGTCAGAACTCTGTCTGCACCGTTTGTATCGCTGGAAGCAGGCACATATACAGAGCCGCAGATGATAGAAGTGGAAACACCATCGGATATGTATCAGGTATATTATACGACAGACGGTTCAGAGCCGGGCTTTGAGAGTAATCTGTATACAGGACCGATCCCGCTGCCGCTCGGAGAAAGTCATTTTGCGTTCATCATGTATGACGAAAAGGATAATTCAAGTGATATTATATACGAAGATTATTCATTGCAGATGGAACTGGCACTTTCGGCGGATCAGGCAGTCAATCTGCTCAAACAGGCTCTGATCCTGCAGGGAAGCCTGACAGATGCGGACGGACATGTGGATGGTGTGGAAGGAAACCGGCAGTACGCGGTGATCGCGGTCATTTCGGAAAATGATATGTATTATTATCTGTTGTCGGAGACCTTTGTATCGCCGGATGGGACTTCCCAGAAAACAGGAAAGCTGTATGCAGTGTGTGTTACGACCGGAGAGAGCTTTGAAGCAGCGCAAAACAGACTTGGAGCCTACGATCTCCACAAATTACAGTAAAAACCATTGCACTTTTTTGAGAATTATTTTACTATAAGAAAGATATGGGCCTGCGGGTCAATGAACTGGAGGAGGAAGAAAATGTATAAAATTGTCAGAGCAGAAGAACTTACGACAAACATTTATCTCTTTGAAGTGGAAGCAAAAAGAGTAGCCAAAGCATGTTTGCCGGGACAGTTTGTCATTGTAAGAACAGGAGAAGACGGAGAACGTATTCCGCTTACGATCAGTGATTATAACAGAGAAAAAGGCACGATCACGATCGTGGTACAGACGATCGGCGCCGGTACAAACGAAATGAGAGACTTAAAGGCGGGAGATTTCTTCCATGATTTTGTTGGACCGTTGGGACAGCCTTCCGAATTCTGTAAGGAAGATATAGAAGAACTTAAGAAAAAGAAGATCATTTTTGTAGCCGGTGGTCTTGGAACCGCACCTGTATATCCACAGGTAAAATGGCTTCATGAGCAAGGTGTTTTGGCAGATGTTATTATCGGTGCTAAAAACAAAGATCTTCTGATCTATGAAGAAGACATGAAAAAGGTTGCGGGAAATGTATATCCTACAACAGATGACGGTTCCTACGGCAGAAGCGGTATGGTAACCAATACATTGAAGGATCTGGTTGAAAAAGAAGGCAAATCTTATGATGTCTGCGTTGCGATCGGTCCGATGATCATGATGAAATTTGTATGTCTGACAACAAAAGAGCTTGGCATTAAGACGATCGTTTCCATGAATCCGATCATGGTAGACGGAACCGGTATGTGTGGTGCATGTCGTCTGACTGTCGGCGGAGAAGTGAAGTTTGCCTGCGTAGACGGTCCTGAATTTGACGGTCATCTGGTTGATTTTGATCAGGCTATGAAGCGTCAGCAGATCTATAAAACTGCAGAGGGCAGAGCATTATTAAAACAGCAGGAAGGTGATACACATCACGGTGGATGTGGTCATTGCGGAGGTGACAAGTAATGGACGTGTTAAAGAAAGTACCTGTCAGAGAGCAGGATCCAAAGGTTCGTGCCACAAACTTTGAAGAGGTTTGCTACGGCTACAATAAAGAAGAGGCAATGGCAGAGGCAAGCAGATGCTTAAACTGTAAAAATGCACAGTGTATGAAGGGCTGCCCGGTATCCATCAATATCCCTGCATTTATTGAGCAGGTAAAGCTTGGCAATTTTGAAGCAGCTTATCATATTATCAATGAATCCAGTGCACTGCCGGCTGTCTGCGGACGTGTCTGCCCACAGGAAAGCCAGTGTGAAGGCAAATGTATCCGTGGTATCAAGGGAGAACCTATTTCCATTGGTAAGCTGGAACGTTTTGTGGCTGATTGGGCAAGTGAGCATGGCATCAAACCGGCTCCTGCAAAGGAAAAGAAAAATAAAAAGGTAGCTGTCATCGGTTCCGGTCCTGCAGGTCTGACCTGTGCAGGCGATCTGGCAAAGATGGGATACGATGTAACGATCTTTGAAGCATTACATGAAGCAGGCGGCGTACTTGTATACGGTATTCCTGAATTCCGTCTGCCAAAAACAAAAGTAGTGGCTAAGGAAATTGAAAACGTAAAATCTCTCGGTGTCAAGATCGAGACAAACGTTGTGATCGGTAAATCCACAACGATTGATGAACTGATGGATGAAGAAGGATTTGATGCTGTATTTATCGGTTCCGGCGCAGGTCTTCCGAAATTCATGGGTATTCCTGGAGAACAGGCAAACGGTGTATTCTCCGCTAATGAATACCTGACAAGAAGCAACCTGATGAAGGCGTTCAAGGAAGATTCCCATACACCGATTATGCATGGTAAGAAAGTTGCTGTTGTCGGTGGCGGTAACGTAGCAATGGATGCTGCCAGAACAGCTTTAAGACTTGGAGCAGAGGTACATATTGTATATCGTAGAAGTGAAGAAGAGCTTCCTGCCAGAGTTGAAGAAGTGCACCATGCAAAAGAAGAAGGCATCATTTTCGACCTTCTGACAAATCCGATCGAGATTTTATCCGATGAAAACGGATGGGTAAACGGCATTAAATGTATTAAGATGGAGCTTGGTGAGCCTGATGCATCCGGCAGAAGAAGACCGGTAGCGATCGAAGGATCTGAGTTTGTAATGGATGTGGATACCGTTATCATGTCACTCGGTACATCCCCGAATCCACTGATCTCTTCTACAACAGAAGGACTGGAAGTCAACAAATACAAATGTATCATTGCGGATGAAGAACACGGTAAGACAACAAAAGAAGGTGTTTACGCCGGCGGTGATGCAGTTACAGGTGCAGCAACCGTTATTCTTGCCATGGGAGCGGGAAAGGCTGCAGCTAAGGGTATCGATGAGTACCTGTCACAGAAATAATTTCCTGTAGGGAGGAATCGGATATGCCTTGGTGCCCCGTATGTAAAAATGAATACAGAGAGGGCTACACACATTGCAATGACTGTGATGTAGACCTCGTAGATTCTCTCGAGGAAGGGCCGAGAGCCCTGATCGCGGGAGCGGAATACGATATGAACCGGATGGCAGAGCTTCTGCAGGCAAAGGATGTGGAATGCTTTGTCAGACTGGGTCAGAGAAAAGATGAATTTGAGCTGTATGTAACAGAAGAACATGCAGAGCGTGCGACAGCCTATCTGCAGAGTTATGTACAGGCAATGATGCAGCAGCAGGAAAAAGAAAGAAGAGCTGCCATGGGCATGGATGTGGATGCTGAGGACGGTGCGGATACAGAAACACCGGAAGAACAGCAGACACCGGAGCGGGCAGCGCTTTATGAAGATAAGAACAATAAGGCTGAGGATGCAAAATCAAGTGCGATCGCGCTTATTCTGGTTGGTGGAATCGGAGTTGTATTTATTGTGGCACTTGTTATGGATTATCTGCCGATTCATCTGTTCGGTCTTGGTAAGTATCTTATTTCCGGTATTATGACAACTATGTTCCTGGTGTTTATCGGAATGGGTGTTTCTTCCATAAAGACGTATAAGAAATATCTGGGTATTGCAGAGGAAGAGCAGAAGAACATTGAACAGATCATGGATCTTCTGGCACAGCATATGTCAAAAGAAGTGATCGATGCCAAGCTTGCCGGAGAGCCGGAAGAAATGCCACAGATCTATTACAGCCGTCTGGCATTGATCAAAGAATTCCTGGAGGCTCATTATGGCGGACTGGAACCGGCTTTATTAGAAAAGCTGGCAGATGACTGGTATGAAGAGTTATACGGCGAATCTGACGAGGAGTTGCTTTCAGAAGAATCGGATGAGGAATCAGTAGAAGAATCATCTGAGGAAGATGAAGAGACAGCAGAAAACGAAGAATAGAAGCTGGTCTGCACAGAAAGTGTGAAGTAGGAAGCAAAGTTGAAAATATCAATACTATCAGTAGGAAAAGTGAAGGAAAGCTATTTCAGGGATGCGATAACGGAATACAGTAAGCGTTTGTCAAAATACTGCAAGCTGGAGATCATAGAGGTGGCGGACGAAAAGACACCGGATCGTGCTTCGGAGGTTGTCTGTGAGCAGATCAAGGAAAAAGAAGCACAGCGTCTTATGCGTCATGTCAGGGAAGATGCCTATGTGATCACACTGGCGATCGAGGGGAAACAGCTTGATTCGGTAGAACTGGCACAAAAGATCGATCAGCTGGGGATTACAGGAAAAAGTCAGATCCAGTTTGTGATCGGTGGTTCTCTGGGACTGCATGAAAGCCTGCTGAAAAGAGCGGATTACAAGCTCAGTTTTTCCAAGATGACATTTCCGCACCAGCTGATGCGTGTCATATTGCTTGAGCAGATCTACAGAAGCTATCGAATCATTGCGGGTGAACCGTATCACAAATAGCACTTGACGCACAAAATTATATAAGATATACTATTTATGTCAAAGAGGACAACACATAGGTGTTGTCCTCTTTCTGTAGTGAGGAAGGAAACCAAGCACATGCGAAGCATGTATTTGGTTTCACCCGAACGTACAACGAGAAAATCAGAAAGCGCGAAGCGCGTCTGACAGCGAAGCTGGCAGGATTTTCGAGTCTGAAAAAGGAAGGAAATACAGAATTCAAACATAGAATAAAGAATATACCATAAGGAGGATGAAGTATGAATGGATTTATGGAAAAGCTGGCAGAGGTGCTGGTGACAGTCGATGGTTTTGTATGGGGACCGGTGATGCTGATCCTGTTGGTCGGAACAGGTGTCTTTCTGACAATACGGACAGGATTCCTGACCTGGCGGAATCTGGGGTATGCGATCAAGAGTACACTGAGTAAAGAGGCAAGACAGAAAACAAGAGGAAGCGGTGATATTTCACCGTTCTCTGCACTGACAACCGCACTTGCCGCAACGATCGGAACCGGTAACATTGTAGGTGTTGCAACAGCAATGGTATCCGGTGGTCCGGGCGCACTTGTCTGGATGTGGATCAGCGCCTGTTTTGGACTGACTTCCAAGTTCAGCGAATGTATGCTGGCGATCAAATACAGAGAGGTCAACGAGAAGGGCGAAATGTCCGGTGGACCGATGTATACGATGAAGAAAGCGTTTAAACATAAAAAACTGGGCGCAATTCTTGGCTGGCTGTTTGCATTGTTTGCTGTTGTAGCATCTTTTGGTATCGGTAACCTGACACAGGCAAATTCTATTGCAGAATCAGTCAAAACAACCTTCCATGTACCGGTTGCAGTGACAGGTATTGTGATCACAGCATTGGCACTTCTTATTATTGTAGGTGGTATTAAATCTATTTCCAAGGTATCCAGTGTGGTTGTACCGTTTATGGCGATCTTTTATGTGATCGCAGGTCTGATCATTATTATCGGAAACATCAGTAACCTGCCTGCAGGAGTATCTATGATCTTCCATATGGCATTTTCCGTAAAAGCAGTGGGCGGCGGACTTTGCGGTACGATCGTGGCATCCATGATGAGTGCGATGCGGTTTGGTGTTGCCAGAGGTGTTTTCTCCAATGAAGCAGGTATGGGTTCAGCAGCCATTACAGCAGCTGCAGCAACAACCGATCATCCGGTCAGACAGGGATATATCAATATGACAGGAACATTCTGGGATACGATCGTTGTCTGCACGATCACCGGTCTTGCGATTGCAAGCTCAGGTATGCTTGGAGCGGTCAATCCGGACACCGGCGAACTGTATAAAGGAGCGGATTTGACGATCGCCGCTTTTAAGACTGTACTCGGAACACCGGGCGCATGGCTTGTCTGCATCGGTATCGCATTATTTGCATTTTCAACTATTTTAGGCTGGGAATATCATGGAGAAAAAGCATTTGAATATCTGCTTGGTACACATAAATATAATATGATCTACCGCATTCTCTTTTCCCTGATCGCCTATGTAGGTGCAACTACTTCTCTGGAGATCGTGTGGAATTTCTCCGATATTGCAAACGCGATGATGGCGATTCCGAACCTGATCTGTCTGCTTGCACTGAGCGGTGAAATCGCAAAGGATATTAAAGAATTCCAGAAAGTGATCAAAGCAGAGAAGGCGATGAAGAAGCACTCTTAAGACGATACAAAAGTATACAAGCAGGTAATATCGGTATATAATAGAATAAGAACAGAAAACAGAAAGAGAAACGGAATATCCATTTCTCTTTCTTTGCGTAACAGGAAATGACAGAGCGGGAGGTAAAAATGGAAAAACAGTATATTGCGATCGATCTGAAATCTTTTTTTGCCTCTGTTGAGTGTGTGGAACGGCAGCTCGATCCGCTTCGGACCAATCTGGTTGTGGCAGATGCGACAAGAACGGAAAAGACGATCTGCCTTGCGGTATCACCGTCACTGAAGCAGTATGGGATTCCCGGAAGGGCAAGATTGTTTGAAGTGGTGCAGCGTGTGAAAGAAGTCAATAAAATGCGCCAGCAGCGCGCGGGACATCCGCTGACGGAAGAATCCTGCTTTGATGAGGAACTGAAATCGGATCCGGATAAAAAAGTATCGTATCTTGTGGCACCACCGCGCATGAGCTATTACATGAAATACAGTACAAAGATCTACAATATTTATCTGCGGTATGTGGCACCGGAGGACATTCATGTTTATTCGATCGATGAGGTGTTTATGGATGTGACCTCCTATCTGCGGACCTATGGAATGAATGCGCATGACCTTGCCATGCAGATGATCCGGGATGTGCTGCAGGAAACCGGTATTACGGCGACTGCAGGCATAGGGACAAATCTGTATCTGTGCAAGATCGCCATGGATATTGTGGCAAAGAAAATGCCGGCAGATGCATCGGGCGTTAGGATCGCACAGATAGACGAGCCATCATACAGGCGGCTTTTGTGGGATCACAGACCGCTGACCGATTTCTGGCGGGTTGGCAGAGGCTATGCAAGAAAATTGGAAAAATGCGGTATTTACACAATGGGAGATATTGCCAGATGCTCTCTCGGTAAACCGGAGGAATATTATAATGAGGAGCTTTTGTACAGGTTGTTTGGTATCAATGCGGAGCTTCTGATCGATCATGCATGGGGCTGGGAGCCCTGTACGATCGCAGATATCAAAGCATATAAGCCCGAGGCAAAGAGCATCAGCTCAGGACAGGTGCTGAAATGCCCTTATCCATGCGGCAAAGCGCGGCTTATTGTGCAGGAGATGACAGATCTTCTGGTGCTGGAGCTGGTAGAGAAGGGGTATGTGACAGACCAGCTTGTGCTGACGATCGGTTATGATATTGATAATCTGACTGATCCGGTTATTTTGAAAAAATATCACGGAGAGATCACGACAGACCGCTATGGCAGAAGAGTGCCAAAGCATGCCCATGGGACAGAAAATCTGGAGGAGGCGACTTCTTCCACCAAAAGGATCATGGAAGGTATGCTTTCTTTGTATGACAGGATCATCAATCCAGATCTGCTGATCCGCCGTATCACAGTTGTGGCGGCGCACCTTCAGCGGGAACAGGATGTTATGCAGGTGGAGACCTACGAACAGATGGATCTTTTCACGGATTATGAGCAGAAAAATAAGGAAAAGCAGGAAAAAGAGGAAGAACGCAGAAAAGAAAAGCAGATCCAGAAGGCAATTTTGAATGTGCAGAAAAAATATGGCAAAAACGCACTGATCAAGGGCATGAGTCTGCAGGAAGGTGCCACGACAATGGAGCGAAACCGGCAGATCGGCGGTCACAAGGCATAAGAAAGGGAAAACATGCAGATCAGAAAGGATTCTTATGAAGATATCATAGGACTGGAACACCATCAGTCAAAAACACATCCGCATATGTCAATCCATGACAGGGCTGCACAGTTTGCACCGTTTTCCGCACTGACGGGACATGGTGCAGCGATCGCGGAAACAGCAAGGCTGACAGAACATGAAATAGAGCTGGATGAGTATGTGATGGAGAAAATAGATGAAGAGCTCCGGTGGCTGGCGGAGAACCTTGAAAGTAAGCCGCAGGTAACTATAACATATTTTGTGCCGGATGAGAAAAAAGAAGGCGGCGCATTTGTCCAAAAGACCGGCTATGTGAAAAAACTGGACAGTTACCGGAAGACAATATTGCTTACGGATGATACCTGTATCGATATGGAGAAGATCACAGAAATTCAAATAACTCGCGAAAGCGGCAGAAATATGCTATGATACTATTGTTCTGTGCGGAAGAAATGATGAAGTGCGGACAGAAAATGTGAGAGTGCGGAAAATATGCAGGAAGAAAAAATACGTTTAAATAAATATATGGCGCAGGCGGGGCTTTGTTCACGTCGGGAAGCAGATAAGCTGATCGGGCAGGGGCGTGTCTATGTGAATGGTACGGTCGCTGGGCTGGGCTGTCTGGTAGGCGCATCGGATAAGGTGCGGATCGGCAAAAAAGAGATCAAAGGAGCAGCAGATAAAGTGCTGATCGCTTTTTACAAGCCTGTTGGTGTGACCTGCACGGAGAAAGACCGTTTTGCGGATAAAAAGATACTCGACTATGTGAATACCAAAACGAGAGTGACCTACGCCGGGAGACTGGATAAGGATTCTGAGGGACTTATGCTTCTGACAAATGACGGCGAGCTCATCCAGAAGCTGATGAGAGGTGCGGAAAAGCATGAGAAAGAATATGTGGTAAAAGCAGAGAAAGAGATCACGCCTGAATTTCTGGAGAAGATGGCGGGCGGTATTTATCTGGAGGAGCTGCATCAGACAACAAGACCATGCAAGATCACGCAGGAGGGGAAATATACATTCCGGATCATCCTGACCCAGGGACTGAACAGACAGATCCGCAGAATGTGTCAGGCGTGCGGAAACCGGGTAAAACAGCTCAGGCGTGTACGGATCATGAATATAACACTGGGTGATCTGCATAGCGGGCAGTCGCGTATGCTGACGAGGGAAGAGGCAGAGGAATTATATACGCTTGTCGGACTTCAAGCCCCGGAACAGTTTCAAAAACAGATTTGAAACGTCCTGAGGGAAGAACGCATATATAACAGAAGCAGAATATGGGAGAATAAGATGGAAGAAAAAATAGCAAGAATGCGGGAACTGATCCCTGTTTTACAGAAAGCATCCAGGGCATATTATGCACAGGACACAGAGATCATGAGCAATTTTGAATATGACAGATTATATGATGAACTGCAGGCACTGGAGGCAGAAACAGGTATCGTGCTTTCGGGTTCGCCATCGGTAACGGTCGGATATGAGGCCGTGGATGCGCTGCCCAAGGAGCGGCATGAAAAACCGATGCTTTCGCTTGCAAAGACAAAGGAGCGGGAAGAACTGAAGAGCTGGCTCGGCGATAAGGAAGGACTGCTTTCCTGGAAGCTGGACGGTCTTACGATCGTACTCACTTATGAAGGAGGACAGCTTGTAAAAGCGGTAACACGCGGAAACGGAGAAGTCGGCGAAGTCATTACACCGAACGCCAGAGTGTTCCGGAACATACCGGGCAGGATCCCATATCAGGGAAGTCTGGTGCTGCGCGGGGAAGCGGTTATTCCGTACTCCGAGTTTGAAAAGATCAATGCACAGATCGAAGATGCGGATGCCAAATATAAAAATCCGCGGAATCTCTGCAGCGGATCGGTCAGGCAGTTAAATAATGAGATCACAGCAAAAAGAAGCGTGTACTTCTATGCATTTTCTTATGTAAAAGCCGAGCTGGACGGCGCAGAACCGCCGTTTGAAAATGACCGTGAGAACCAGTTCCGTTTTTTAAAGGAGCAGGGCTTTGATGTTGTACCATATAAACGGGTAAATGCAGATACGATCCTGGCAGAGATCGAATGGTATGCACAGGCAATACAGACATATGATATTCCGTCCGACGGACTGGTGCTCTGTTATTGTGATCTGGCTTATTCTGCTTCTTTGGGTCTGACGGCAAAGTTCCCGCGTGATTCGATCGCTTTTAAATGGGCGGACGAAACAGCAGAGACCACCCTTTTGGAGATCGAATGGAGTCCAAGCCGTACGGGACTCATCAATCCGGTAGCAATATTTGAACCGGTTGAGCTGGAAGGAACGACAGTCAGCCGCGCCAGTGTTCATAATATCAGTGTGATGAAAGCATTATCGCTCGGGATCGGTGATAAGATCACCGTTTATAAAGCCAATATGATCATTCCGCAGATCGCGGAAAACCTGACAAAGAGCGGCGTGAAGGATATCCCCGCGCATTGCCCTGCGTGCGGTGCTGACACGAAAATCGAAGCGGCAAATGAGGCAGAGGTATTATATTGTACCAACCCGGACTGCCCGGCAAAAAAGATCAAGTCATTTGCACTGTTTGTCAGCCGTGATGCACTCAATGTAGATGGTTTGTCGGAGGCAACTCTGGAGAAGTTCATCGGTAAAGGCTTTATCCATTCCTTTGTGGATATCTTTCATCTGGAGCAGCATGCGGATACGATCAAAGAAATGGAGGGCTTTGGCGAAAAGTCCTGCAAAAATCTCCTCGACAGTATCGACAAAGCAAGACGGACAACTCTGCCAAGGCTGATCTATGCGCTGGGGATCGCAGGGATCGGTGTTGCCAATGCAAAGGTACTGTGCAGATATTTTGACTATGATATAGAGAAGATAAAATCGGCAGACGTGGAAGAACTGTCGGAAATAGACGGTGTTGGGGAAGTACTGGCAGGCGGCATCAGAGCATATTTTACGAAAAAAGAAAATCTGTCAGCCCTGGACAACTTATTGAAAGAGCTGGAACTTGAGAAACCGGAAGAAAACACACAACAGCAGACGCTGGCAGGTAAGGTATTCGTGATCACAGGCTCACTGGAGCATTTTGCCAACCGGAATGAGCTCAAGGAGCAGATTGAGCAGCGTGGTGGCAAGGTAACAGGCTCTGTGACCGGAAAGACAGATTATCTGATCAATAATGATATTACCTCGACATCCGGAAAAAACAAAAAAGCAAAAGAGCTTTCGGTTCCGATCATCACAGAAGAAGAGGCTATGCGGATGCTGTAACTATTATCAAATCCGCGCAGATGTGCTATACTGTAATGAGTCCCCGAAAAATCGGGCGACTGCGAAGCAAAAACAAAAACAGAGGATGGTAAGAAATGCCAATTAAAATACAAAGCGACCTCCCCGCCAAGGGAATACTGGAAAATGAAAATATATTCGTCATGGACGAAGGAAGAGCAATCAGTCAGGAAATCAGACCGTTGAAGATCTGTATTCTGAATCTGATGCCGCTCAAGGAAGAAACAGAGCTTCAGCTTCTGAGAGCATTGTCTAATACACCGCTGCAGGTGGATGTGGATTTTATGAAAACGAGCACACATGTTTCGCAGAATACTTCTGCGAACCATCTGAACCGTTTTTATTCCACCTTTGCAGAGCTAAAGGATAATAAATATGATGGACTGATCATCACAGGAGCACCGGTGGAACAAATGGCGTTCGAAGAAGTGGATTACTGGGAAGAGCTTTGCATGATCATGGAATGGTCCAAGAAGCATGTCACGTCCACGCTGCATATCTGCTGGGGCGCACAGGCGGGACTGTATTATCATTTCGGACTGCCAAAGATCCAGCTTCGGGAAAAGCTGTTTGGTATTTTTGAGCATAAGGTAATGAACCGGAAAATACCGCTTGTCAGAGGCTTTGATGATTATTTCATGGCACCGAACAGCCGCTATACAACGGTCAGTGCAAAGGCGATCCATGATTGCCCACAGCTTATTGTACTGGCAGAATCCGAAGAAGCGGGCGTGCTTTTATGTATGACAGAGAATGGCAAACAGATCTTTGTCATGGGACATCTGGAGTATGACCGGGTTACCCTGCAGAAGGAATACGAAAGGGATTTGGCAAAGGGGCTTTCCATCAAACTTCCGGTCAATTATTTTCCGGAGGACGATCCGACGAAAAGACCGCATCTGCAATGGCGTGCCCATTCCAACAATCTTTACAGCAACTGGCTGAATTATTACGTATATCAGGAAACCCCGTATGATATCAACCAAATCCAGTAATATGGGATGGAATTACCATGATGCTTCCTTTTTTATCAGTAATTATCTGAATCTGTATGAACACCAGTCTACGTACAGCCCCAATGCACCGCTGCGTTTCCTGATCTATTACAAGAGTGCAATATGCCGAAGATTATCGACAAAGAAACCTTAATTTCGCCATAATGGATATTGTATGAAAGGTAAGCATATGATATGATAAGCAAGGATTGCAAAATCGTCAATGGGGATAACGAGGGAAATAAATATTGATTGAAATGATAAAGATTCTCCCAGTTTGGCTTTTTTGGCGGTGGGAGAATTTTTTATGTAATTAGGAAACTTCGTTCCTATTACATAAAAAACGCTCCGCGGGGATGCGCAATGCACATTCTTTGTTGCAATGCTATTTGTATTAAATGGAGTAAATGTATGGTTAAAGGGCTGGATCATATAGCGGTAATTGTATCTACTGAGGAAAGTATAACTTTTTATGAAGCTTTGGGATTCAATATGACAAAGCGTTTACATAGGAAATATGATGATGTTGTATTTTTACAGAATGGAGCTGTTATATTGGAAATTTTTATAGATGCAAATCATCCAGAAAGACTACAGAATCCAGAGGCAAAAGGACTTAGACATATAGCATTTGTTGTTGAAGATATGCAAAGTATAATAAATAAGTTGGCGAAAAAGGGATTTACTGCTGAAGAAGTAAGGCAGGATTGGTTTGGGCGGAACATTACATTTATAGAAGATCCAGATGGACAAAAAATTGAACTGGTAGAAAATGGAATAGAAAAGGGAGCATTAGGGAATGAGTAAGATCAATCTCAAGAAAGTAATAAAATATATTGCTGTAGGATTTACTGCTTGTTTTGCAATTACATCAATTATTGCAAAGCTGAAAAAGAATACCACTACCTATAAAAATGAGCCCTCTCAGAAAAATCCATTAGAAGGAAAACAGGTTGTTTTTGTCTATAATGAAAATGAGCCAGAAAATGCGGATGGCGTAAGAGGGCATCTGGAAGCAATCGGAGATTCTGATTATAAGCCGGGCTTTTATGAGAAATATGTGAAACGTGGAATCGATATTTTGCTGTCATTTGGAGGTCTGGTTGTGCTCAGTCCATTCCTTTTGGGAGTTTCCGTTGCAATTATTATTGATGATCCAGGTCCAGTGTTGTTCACGCAGAAGAGACTTGGCAAGAATAAGGAATATTTTAAATTACATAAATTCAGAAGCATGAAAATGTGTACTCCACATGATGTACCAACGCATATGCTGGATAATCCTGAACAGTATATCACGAAAGTGGGAAAATTCCTTCGTGCACATTCGCTGGATGAATTACCACAGATCTGGGATATCTTTATGGGAAATATGAGTGTGATCGGTCCAAGACCGGGACTCTGGAATCAGGATCTGCTTACTTCTGAAAGAGATAAATATCAGGCAAACGATGTAAGACCGGGACTTACCGGATGGGCGCAGATCAATGGACGAGATGAATTGGAAATTCCGGATAAAGCAAAGCTGGATGGTTATTACGTTGCACATATGGGGCTTTGGATGGATATAAAAGTTTTTCTTGGAAGTTTGCATGTATTTGGTAAAGATGATAGTGTAGTTGAAGGTGGAACGGGAGAAATGAAGAAAAGTTCTGCAAAAGAAAAGATAGGCCGTCATTATACAGATGGAAAGTCTGCGCAGGAACTGATTGGACACATCGGATTTGGGGAACCGGTTGAAGTTGATACTGGTGGTAAAAAGAAAGTGTTAATTACAGGAGCGGGCTCTTATATTGGAGAAAGTTTTATTGCATATGCAAAAGAAAAGTATCCGGCACTTGAGGTTGAGGAGTTAGATATGCTGGATGGTTCCTGGCGAGAAAAGAATTTCGCTGATTATGATACAGTATATCATGTCGCGGGAATTGCACATGCAGATGTTGGAAATGTAGATGATGAAACGAAAGAAAAGTATTATGCTATTAATACAGATCTTGCGGTAGAAGTTTGTAAAAAGGCTAAAATGGATGGTGTGAAAGAATTTATTTTTATGTCATCTATGATTGTATATGGTGATTCGGCACCATATGGAAAGAAAAAAGTGATTGATGCAAATACGGTTCCCAATCCGGCAAATTTCTATGGTGACAGTAAATTGCAGGCAGATGTGGCGGTAAGAGCACTTGCGGATGATCATTTTAAGGTAATTGTACTCAGACCTCCGATGATCTATGGAAAAGGCAGTAAAGGTAATTATCCAATCTTGGCTAAACTTGCGAAGAAGCTTCCAATATTTCCAGATGTAAATAATGAGCGCAGTATGCTTTATATTGAAAATCTTTGCGAATTCTTATGTCAGATTATGTTAGTGAAAAAAATTAAAGAAAATGCAATTGTTCTTATTCCACAAAATGGTGAGTGGACCAGGACAAGTGATATGGTAAAGATGATTGCTGAAGTCTCTAGGAAGAAGATTAAATTGCTGAAGATATTAAAACCTGCAGTCTGGATTGGAGGAAAAGTTCCGGGAAAAATAGGGGGACTAGTGAACAAGGCGTTTGGAAATAGTTGTTATGAGATTAACTTGAGTGAATACAAAGGAGTGGATTATACTCTATGTATGCTGAGGCAGAGCGTAAAAAAGACCGAGGGAAGAAATATGTTAAACAATAATCGAAAGAAAATTGCAATTGTGTCAATTATGTATTTTTGGTTACCTACAGAAAGTGGACCTTCCCGTTTTTACTATATTGCCAATACTTTGGCAAATGAAGGGTACGATGTAGAAGTTATTACGGGAAGTTTTGAACATTTTGATAAAAAACAACGAAACAAGCTGGAAATGGGAAAAGCAGATTTACCATTTGACATTACGATTATTGATATGCCATCATACAAGAAAAATATTGATTGGAGACGTTTAGTAAGTTATAGAAAAGCGACAAAAAAATATATTGAATATTTAGGAAAACATAAGGATGAATATCGAGCAGTATATTGTTCTGTACCTCCCAATGATTTAGCAGCTGCAGTTTCAAAGTTCTGTTATGGTAATAAGATTCCTTTTATAGCTGATATTGAAGATTTGTGGCCTGAGGCAATGGAAATGGCTTTGAATAAATTGCCGGGGAAGAGTATTCTTTTTTATCCTTTAAAGCGTGATGCTGAAAAAATATATAAGTATGCATCAGCAGTTATAGGAACATCTGATGAGTATACATCGAGAGCGTATAAGAATAATGGTAGAACAGAGATGTTGCGTAAAACATTATATGTTGGATCTGATTTAAAAATGTTTGATAAAGGTGTTCACGACAATATCGAACAGATTGAGAAAAAGGAAAATGAGTTTTGGGCAATCTATGCAGGTTCAATCGGAAATACTTACGATATTGAAAATTTAATTTATGCTGCTAAGATTATTCAAAATCAAGGGAAAAAAGATATCAAAATAAAAATTTTGGGTCAAGGTGTATTGAAAGATGACTTAGAAAAATTGGCTGCTGGATTACAATGCAATAATGTAGATTTTTTGGGATATCAGCCATATGAAATGATGTCTGCATATTTGGTCAAATCGGATGTCGCATTAAATATGTTTGCCAAAGGAGCACCTCAAAGCATTGTAAATAAAGTTGGCGATTATTTCGCATCGGGCAAACCTGTAATAAACACATTGGAAAGTAATGAGTTTATGAATATGATATCATCTTATAAAGTAGGGAAAAATGTTGAACCAGGAAATCCAGAAAAATTGGCAGAAGCAATTATTGAATATTTTGATAATGCAGATAAATGTTTCAAAGAGGGAAATAATTCTAGAAAACTTGCAGAAATGAAATTTGACAGAAATACATCATACCAGATTATCTCAGAGGTAATTGAAGCTGTATGTGAATAAGATAGGGGAAAAAATGAACGAATTAATTAGTATTATTATTCCTGCATATAATGTCGAAAAATATTTGGATCGTTGTTTAGAAACTGTGGTTAATCAAACATACAAAAATATAGAAATTATCTTGATTGATGATGGATCAACGGATGCAACGCCAATTTTATGTGATGAATGGGCGATAAAGGATCAGAGAATCAAGGTGATACATAAGGTAAATGGAGGGCTGTCTGCTGCAAGAAATACTGGAATGGAGCTAGCAACTGGAAAATATATTGGCTTTGTAGATAGTGATGACTGGATTGAATATGATATGTTTGCATATTTGCATCATCTTATCATTAAGTATCATGTTGAAGCGGCATTTTGTGATTTCAGACGATTAAAGGATAAGAAAACGAAAAAAAATGAAAAAGAAAAATTGATTATTCGGAAAGATGAAGCATTAGATAGATATTTTTATCGTGTTGATGGAGGGAAAAGTTCTTATGCTGTCTGGTGTGGACTTTATAATAAAGATGCCATAAAAAATATTAAATTTATAATTGGTGAAATAAACGAAGATGTTCTTTTTCGATATGAGGTATATAAGAGAATAAGAAAAATAGCATTTAGCAATTTGTGTAAATATAATTATTTTATTAATGATACGGGCATAACAATGGGAAAGCTAAGCCAAAAGGATTATTCGTTATTTAGAATTTGGGATTATATCGTAGAACAGGAAAAAGATACATGTCATTATGAATATGCTGTTTTAAATAGAAAAAGGGCTACATATACACTTTATGTCAAAGGAGTGTTGAGTGGAAATGAAAATGTAGATATAAATACTTTAAATAATTGGAAGCAAGATATTAAAAGAGATTATAAGGTACTTAAGAATGGAAAAATGTTGAATTTTATACGAAAAATTATTTTGTGGTTTATATATAAATTTATGTAGTGTCTGCTGATTAAGCCGCAAACACTTGATTTTACTGACTTTTGCCCCATTTTCTGGTATAATGATTGCAAGGGTTTTGACGAAAACAAATCGTTTTTCTTGCAGTTTTTTACAGATTTTGAGCATACGAGGAGCTAAAACAATGTACAAACCGATCGACAAGCTACAGCATTCTTTCCTTGATTTCAACCAGCCTTTGGGTCTTCACATGAATCCTGATAACCGCTGGATCAAACTGGCTGACCAAATCCCATGGGATACGTTTGAAGCCAAATACGCTGAACTTTTCCCAAGTGATACCGGTAATGTAGCCAAGCCTCTTCGCATGGCGTTAGGAGCTCTGATCATCCAGACCAGGTTCCAGTATTCTGACCGTGAACTCGTGGAGCAGATCGCTGAGAATCCGTATCTGCAATACTTTATCGGACTTCCCAGCTTTCGGGAAGAAGCTCCGTTTGATGCAAGTACACTGGTTCTTTTTCGTAAACGCATTTCCGCAGAAATGCTGATGGAAGTAAACGAGTATCTTCTTGCGCATAAGGATGATGACAAAGATGACCATACTCCGCCATCCGGAGGAAAAACCAATGATGATGGTACTGCAAAAGAAGATACACACAAAGGAACGCTGACCCTTGATGCAACCTGTGCGCCTGCAAACATACGTTATCCGCAGGATATCTCACTGTTGAATGAAGCAAGAGAAAAACTGGAGACCATGATTTACCGTTTTTGTAAATGCTATGGTCTTAAGTTGCCAAGAAGATATCGCAAACGTGCCAGAAAAGAGTATCTTGCATTTGCTAAGAGCAGGAAGCACACGGCAAAGAAAATCCGCAGCGCACTCCGCAGACAGCTTGGCTACGTAAAAAGAGATCTTGGCTATCTGGAACAGTTCATGAGTGATGGATACGCCATGACAGGTAAGGATATCGGTCTGTATCTTACCGTCATCAGGCTGTATGAACAGCAACAGTATATGTATGATAACAGAGTCCATTCTGTGGAGCATCGCATTGTAAGTATTTCGCAACCATGGCTCCGGCCGATCGTCAGAGGTAAGGTCAAAGCACCTGTTGAATTTGGTGCAAAATTTGATCTCAGTCCTAACAGCGAAGGTTATGGGCGTATCGAAAAAATATCTTTCGAGGCATACAACGAGAGTACCTGCCTGATTGAAGCAATAGAACGATTCAGAGAGCGTACCGGTTATTATCCGGAACGTGTTCTGGCAGATCAGATATACCGGACCAGGGAAAACAGGAGCTATTGCAAGGAACATGGGATCCGGTTATCAGGTCCAAAGCTTGGCAGACCAAGCGCTACAGCAAAAGTTGATAAAAAACAGGAGTATCAGGATAATACCGATAGAATCGAAGTGGAGCGCACCTTCAGCCTGAGCAAACGCTGTTATGGTATGAGCTGCATTACCACAAAACTGGAAGGAACGCAGTTGACTTCTATCGCATTATCTGTATTCGTGACGAATCTGTTCAGGATTCAGAGGCGAATACTTTACACTCTTTTGCATCTGTTCCGCTTCTGGCATGACTGGAACAGATGTAAGAGCTGGAAGTTGCAGATATCTGCTTAATCAGCAGACACTATGTAGTGTTTATAATGTATATGAGGTGCAACCTTTAAGGTCAAAATATATAAAGAGAGAGAGTTTAGAGAGAGTTTATGGTATACTGCGCATTTAGTATTTGCATTTTATTGTTGGTGCTGAGCCTAAAAAAAAATGAAAATTTATATAATCCAGTAGTTGTATTTTATGCGGTGTGGATAATAATTTTGTCTTTTAATATCATAGGGGCATATAAAATTAATAAAGCGTCAGATGTAACATATTATTATGTAATTGTAGGATTAGTATCTTTGTTTTTGGGAAATATAGTAGGACAAAGTAGTAAATTATATCGGATTACATTTGGAGTAAAAAATAGTAATACAAAATGTTCTATTCGATATCCTATTGTGTACTTTATGATGGGGGTCACAGCTATATTTTTGCTTTTAGATGTTATAGTGGTAATAAAAGCGTTGCTTAGTGGCAATAGTTTGACAGTAATACGTACTTGGTATACAGCAACATTTGCTTCAGGCGGGAATCCTATAGAGGCAAGAAGAGGATTTATAGAACAAGTAATAAGAGTAATAATAATAGAACCTTTTCTTTGTGCATTACCTGTTCTATGTGCAATTAATTTATATGGAGAGAAAAGAAACAATAAATTTATATGTGGAGCAATATGTTTATTAATACTAAACGTTATAGCATCTGGGGGAGGTAGATTATCAATATTAACGTATGCATTTACATTTATTTTTGCTTTCTTTATATATAGAAAAAGATTAACTATAGATTATAGTATAATAAAAAAATATAAGAAGTGGATATTAAGATTTGGGATAGTAGGTATTATTGCAGTTTCATATTTGACCTATAAGAGGTCATCTACGGGAATTTTTGAAGAAATATATTATTATTTTGGAATGTGTATACCATTACTTGATAGATGGATTCCATATATTCAGAAATCGACACATACATATGGGATGCTAGGATTATTTGGCTTATTGAGAATTCCCTTTTTGATTTTAGAGGGATTGGGATTTCAAGTCCCTCAAAATTATGAAAGGGCTCAAAGTTATATTGTTCAGGCAAACCAATTTTATAATGTGGGAGCACGATCAGGTAATTCTTTTGTTTCTCCATTTTACTATTTATTATTGGATGGAGGAATAGTTGGAATCGTGGTAGGAATGTTTATATTTGGATATATAAGTGCAGTCACATATAGAAAGATTAAAAGAGGGTTTGATGAAAAAAAAGTGTATTTTCTGATTTTATTGATTCAAGCGGCACTTTTATCTTTTATAAGATGGCAATTTATAGGAACAGCATTTGCGTTGGCTTTCGTGTATAGTTTTATATTTTTTTCTAAAAATAATAAAAAGGAATAAAAATGAAAAAGCTAAATTATAAAATATTCCAAAACACTTCTATGTTGATGATTTTAAACATTGCAAAGCTTGTTTTTCCATTTATAACTTTGCCATATCTGACGCGTGTAATGTCGACAGATTGTTATGGTGTTGTGGCATATGTAAAGGCTGTAATGGCATATATGCAGGTAATTGTTGATTTTGGATTTACTCTTTCAGCAACTAAAATGGTTGTTGAAGCAAAGGATGATAATGAAAAACTAAATAAGATCATAGGAGTAAATATATATGCAAAGTTATTACTGGCTTTGATAGCTTTTATAGGGTTACTGGCACTTATCGTGGCAATCCCTATATTAAGAAATAATGCATTATATACTATAATGAGTTATTTAGTAGTAGTACTAACTATTTTCCTATTTGATTTCTTCTTTAGAGGAATAGAAAAAATGCATATAATAACAATTCGTTTTGTTATTATGAAAGGAATTGCTACTTTATTAACATTTGTATTGGTTAAAAGTGATAATGATTTATTCCTTATTCCGATTTTAGATATATTGGGATCCGTTGTGGCGATTATATGGATATTGATGGAACTCCGAAAATTGGGTGTCAAGGTTAAAAAACCTGATATAAAAGAGTGTATAAATGTGATAAAAGAATCATCGGTATATTTTTTATCTAATGTAGCATCCACTTCTTTTAATGTATTTAACACGGTTATTGCAGGTATTGTTTTGACTTCAACAGAGATTGCGTATTGGAGTGTTTGTATGCAGATCATCAATGCGGTACAAGCTTTATATACACCTATATCTGATGCAATATATCCAGAAATGATACGAAACCGAAATCTATCAATTATAAAGAAGGTTATTAAAATAATTATGCCTATTATATCAATAGGATGTGTAATTATGTTTATTTATGGGAAACTTGCATTGTGGATATTAGGTGGAGACAAATATGTTCAAGCTCTTACAAGCTTGAGAGCATTAATTCCAGTTCTCTTTTTTGGCTTTTTGGCAATTATTTTAGGATGGCCATCTTTGGGTGCGATTGGAAGAATAAAGGAGACTACTACATCAACCGTTATAGCATCTCTTTTTCAAATTTTGTTTGTGCTTTTTTTATTGACTATAGGAAAGTTGACTTTATTGATGATGGCTGTAGCAAGGAGTTTGACAGAGATAGTAATGTTTTCTTTAAGATTTTACTATTTTATGAAATATAAAAAAGATTTTGAAAAAATATAGAAGTACATAGTTTAATTCGTACAGGGAAGGGAAAAATGAAAAAATTAGAGTTACAGGATCTTCAAAAAATAGAATTGGAAATACTGATTAAATTTGATTTGTTTTGTAAGGAAAATAGTTTGAAATATTCTTTGGCGGCTGGAACCATGATAGGTGCAGTAAGACATCATGGTTTTATCCCATGGGATGATGATATAGATATTTTTATGATGCGGGATGAATATGATAAATTTTATGACTTGATAAATCAAGGAAAACAGATTGATAGTAAGATTAGTATTATTAATCCTTGTTCTGAAAAGAATTTCTATCCATTTCTTAAGATTGTAAGGACAGATACTATATTATATGAAAAATTAAGAAAAAAGAAAGATGCTATAGGAGTGTGGATAGATATTTTTCCGATAGATTCCTGTGGAAATACATATGAGCAAGCATATAATAATAATTTGGAGATGCAAAAATATGCAAGAAAATTGGTGATGTATCACTTGATATATCCGAACAATTCATTTGTACATGTGATAAAAAATATATATGTTAAGCTAATAAATATTTTTGGGAGAAAGCAACTTAAGAATATAATCCATTACTTTCAGACATATAAAGGGTTTGAAGGAAATTCTTATATGGGAACATTAATTTGGGCATGCTGTGATAGAGATTTTTATCCTAGGAATTTTTTTGATGAGTATGCAACGATACCTTTTGAAAATAAAGAATTTATGATATTTAAAAAGTACGATGAAATATTAACTAGGAGATATGGAAACTATATGGAATTGCCTGCGGAAGAAGATAGGGTTAGTCATGATGCAGATGCATATTTACTTGATTGAACACATTTTATGCATATAGAATGGGATATGAGTAATCTGAAGAAAAACAAATTTCAAAAAGGGTAATTAGAATCTTAGAAATGAAACTAATTACACAAGCAGTTCTTATAACATCAACGCAGACATTGTCAGCTAGTACCAATAAGACCAGCAAGTGTTTATTTGCGCATGTTGATTTAAACGGCGATTATATTGATAATATAGGCATTAAAGATGAAAACGTAAGTGATTATTGAGGAGATTACTGCAAATTAGGGTATTAAGAAAAGTTACAAAGATGGAGAAAAAAATAAGAAGGAAAGAATTAGGGGATAAGATTATGTATGATTATCTAATAGTTGGATCGGGATTATATGGTTCGGTTTTTGCGCATGAAGCTAAAAAACAGGGAAAATCCGTATTGATAATTGATAAAAGATCACATATTGCTGGAAATGTTTATACAGAAAAAATAGAAGGGATTAATGTGCATAAATATGGTGCACATATTTTTCATACAAATAATAAAGTAGTATGGGACTATGTTACTAAATTTGCTGAGTTTAATCGTTTTACCAATTCACCTGTTGCAAACTATAAAGGGGAATTGTATTCGATGCCTTTTAATATGTATACATTTAACAAAATGTGGGGAGTAGTGACACCTGAAGAGGCAGAAGCAAAAATCATTGAACAATGTGCGGAAATTAAGGGAGAACCCCAAAATCTGGAAGAGCAGGCAATAAGTTTGGTTGGACGAGATATTTTTGAAAAATTGGTAAAGGGATACACAGAAAAGCAATGGGGAAGAGATTGTAAGGATCTTCCAACTTTTATTATAAAAAGATTACCAGTTAGGTTGACATTTGATAATAATTATTTCAATGCGCTTTATCAAGGAATTCCTGTAGGTGGGTATACAAAAATGATACAGAACATGCTTGCAGGTATTGAAGTCTGTTTAAACGTAGATTATCTTGCTAATAAAGAAAAATATGATTCAATGGCGAGAAAAGTAATATATACAGGACCGATAGATGCCTATTTTGACTATTGTTTTGGTTACTTGGAATATCGTTCAGTTAGATTTGAAACGGAGGTATTGGACAAACCGAATTTTCAAGGAAATGCGGCAGTAAATTATACTGATCGAGAGATACCGTGGACTCGGATTATAGAACATAAATGGTTTGAATTTGGTAAAGATGACATGGGAAATGAATTGCCAAAGACTGTTATTAGTAGAGAGTACAGTTCGGAATGGCAGCCAGGAGATGAACCCTATTATCCAGTGAATGACGAAAGGAATGGTGAACTATATATCAAATATAAGGGGCTGGCGGAAAATGAAAAGAATGTGATTTTTGGCGGAAGGCTTGGGGCATATAAGTATTATGATATGGATCAGGTTATTGCATCTGCCATTGAGATGAGTGAGAGGGAGTTAAGCGTATATGTAAGATAAGGTGTCAGGTATCAATAAATTCGTATAATAAAATAAGAAGGGAATTAATGCTTTTTATAGTGAGCAGAATATGTGTGAAATGTCAAATGTTGTTATACTTACGGCTGGCGGTATAGGAAGTAGAACTCATCAGGATATACCGAAACAGTTTTTGAATGTAGATAATAAACCAATAATTATTTATACTCTGGAAGCCTTTCAAAGTCATCCTAATATAGATGAAATTTGTGTCGTTATTCTTGAGGGGTGGGATCAGATTTTATGGGCTTATGCAAAGCAATTTAATATAACAAAACTAAAATATGTTGTTACAGGTGGTGCAACGGGACAGGAATCAATATTTAATGGCCTAAAAGCAGTTAGAGCAGATCATGGTGATAAAGATGTTGTAATTATACATGATGGGAATAGACCAATGGTTGAACCAGATATTATAACAGATAATCTTGTAAAACAACAAATATATGGATCTGCAGTTGCAGCAATTCCTTGTACCGAGGTTGTATTTGTTTCTGAAAATAAAAGTGATTCTGATCATTCTATTCCTAGAGAAAATTTACAAAGAACACAAACACCTCATTCGTATTATTTAGGAGATTTATGGAATGCACATATGAAAGCAAATGCAAAGGGGATTAGTAACACTGCTGCATCTTGTTCTTTGATGGAAGCATTAGGGGAAAAAACTTATTTTTCAAAGGGATCAGAAAAGAACCTAAAGATTACTACAGTAGAAGATATTGAAATTTTTAAGGCTCTTTTAAATGCTAAAAAGGATTCTTGGATAAAATAAGGGATCTCTTAGATTATGGTTATTGTGGCAAGTGTAGTTACAAATAAACTTTTGAAGTAAATGTTTTGTGTTGATATATTCATAAAAGATATGAAGTGGTGGAGTGAAAAATAAGTATGAATCTGGAACAACAGGATATTGCAAAAGTGGCTGAATTACTATATAGATGGGATGACTTGAGTAATAAAACTATTATGATTTCCGGGGGAACGGGGTTTATCGGCTCATTTATTTCTAATGTAATTCGATATAGAAATGAAAAATATGGTAGTAATATAAATATTATTTCATTATCAAGAAGCGGTGGAAAATCAGATAATACAGTTAAGTATTTAAAAACAGATATTACTCAACCCATTAATTATGATGGAAAAATTGATTATATTTTCATTTAGCATCGAATACGCATCCTAAGCAATATGGAGAGGATCCGGTTGGAACAATCACGACCAATGTTATTGGATGCAACAATCTTCTTAAGATTGCGGTAGAAAAAAAAGCGAAATTTTTACTGGCATCTAGTGTTGAAATTTATGGTCAGGGGAATGAGACGCCAATGGATGAAACGTATAGTGGCTATATCGACTGTAATACGGCTCGAGCTGGATATAATGAAGCAAAAAGAACATGTGAAGCATTAGTGCAGAGTTATATGCAACAGTATGGTATAGAAGCGGTAATTGTTAGACTTGCCAGAATAGTTGGTGCGGATAAAAAAAATGACACTAAGGCTATGTCTCAGTTTATGGATAAGGCTTTAGCGGGAGAAGATATTGTGCTCAAAAGTAGGGGAAATCAGAGATTTTCTTATTGCTATGTTGCAGATGCAGTTAGTGGCATTTTTAAAGTCCTATTTGATGGGAAAAATGGAGAAGCGTACAATATTTCTGATGAAGATGAAGGAGTTACACTTGGGGGGTATGCAGAATTTATGGCTAAGCTTGCGGGGAAAGAGGTGGTATATCAAATTGAAGATAATTCATCTGCGTCAAAAGCTTCGTATGCACTGCTTGATATAACGAAACTAAAGAACTTGGGATGGAAACCGCTGTATACTGTTTCAGATTCTTTGAAACAAACATATCAAATAAAAAAAAGTTGGGAATAAGGCAATGCCACTAAGCTGGCTTGCATATTCCGCTCCATCGGGAATCTAATTCCGCTTGAAACGGGATAGTCTTTTCCACCCGTTCGGGAAGCCATTCCGCTCCAAACGGGAAAGGGTTTTAATATATGTTATAGTTATTTTCGTAGTTAAAAAATTCATTACGAAAGGAACTATGACTATGCATGACTACAACACAATTGTTGGCGTTATCAGCCTTCGAAATGATGCTTCCAGTAGTTGTAGGTGTGGATGGTGTAGCCGTTCTGTTCGTACCATTGCCTGACGGTCAGACCGCATGATGCTGCAAATACCGGAGTATGCACTGGATGTTTACAATGCAATGAATGACTCGGCTTATACAGATCCTGACATGATCCAGATCATGCGGCTGGAAAACGGAATTTCGTTATCAGTACGAAACGATGCTTCCTTTTTTATCAGCAATTATCTGAATCTGTATGAACACCAGTCTACGTACAGCCCCAATGCACCGCTGCGTTTCCTGATTTATTTAACGAATCTGCTCAAAACAACGATCAGAAAGCGGGATCTGTATAGCAGAAAACGTGTGCAGATCGCAACGCCGCATTTTGCAGTGTTTTATAATGGGACAGAGAAAAGACCGGAGAAAGAAGTGCTGAAGCTCTCAGATGCATTTATCCATCATACGGATACGCCGGAGATTGAACTGACAGTTACAGTCTACAATATCAACCCAAACAATAATACACAGCTTCTGGAAAAAAGTGAAGTGCTTCGTAGTTATATGATCTTTGTGAACCGTGTGCGAGAGAATTTAGAACATCAGAAGAAGATTGCGCAGAATGCACCAGAATATGATGAGGCAGCGTATGAGGAAGAGCTGGAAGTGGCGATTAATGAAGCAATTGATTATTGTGTGAAGCATCATATCATGGAGGAGTTTTTCAGAGAAAACAGGAATGAGGTGACCAAGAGCATGGTACTTGATTATACATGGGAACGCCGCGAGGAACTGATCCGGGCAGAAGAGTATGAGGATGGAAAGCGTGAAGGCTATGCTGCTGGAATTTCTCAAGGCAGAGCCGAGGGCGAAAAGCGTGGCAGAGCCGAAGGCGAGAAATTAGGCAGAGCAGAAGGCGAGCGGGAAAGAGATCGCTTTTTGATCAATAGGTGGCTGCAAAAAGGAAAAACAGTAGCTGAAATTGCAGAAGATTTGGGAAAATCAGAAGAGTATGTAGAGAGCCTGATGTAAACTTAAATTTCATCGGTAAAAAGAATTGTAAATGCTTTGCAGTAATGGTATAGTTATTGCAAAGCATATTTTCTTTTATCAAGTC